>ERZ795049.727-NODE-727-length-47517-cov-8.572964_pt1 | contig 47517 bp, 16 predicted proteins | sample MGYA00375133_ERZ795049 | MGnify/ENA primary metagenome ERZ795049 (study PRJEB30178, sample SAMN05720147) | activated sludge metagenome | isolation source: anaerobic digester from wastewater treatment plant | place: Japan | collected 2015-04-20 ... | reverse complement strand
CCGGCCCTCTCCCTCGGAGGGAGAGGGGGAGGGGTTCCTCGCGCTGCGGCGTGGCGCCACGGCGAGCGCCTGGATGGGCCGGATGGGGATCGCCGGCATGCCGACTTGCTGCTTATGCGGCGTTTCACCCTCACCCCGGCCCTCTCCCTCGGAGGGAGAGGGGGAGGGGTTCCTCGCGCTGCGGCGTGGCACCGCGTGGCACGCGGCCCCGACAAGTCGGGGAGTCCGGGCCTCCGGCCTATCCCCCCGGCGGGGGGGGACGGTGGGGGGTCGCCTACGCCCCCGGCTCGCCGAGCACGTCACGCAAGAAGCGGCGCACCTCGACGTCCCAGAAGGGCCATTCGTGGCGGCCGTCGTACTCGCTGTACTCGACATCGACCCCCAGCGTGCGGCACTGCTCGCAGAAGAGCAGGCTGAGCGGGTAGACGTCCTCCTGCCGCCCGCAGCTCACCCAGAGCCGCGGCAGGGACCGGCCGCCCTGCGCCGCGCGCGCCAGCCAGGCCGCGGGGTCGTGCTCGCCGCCGGCCAGCCTGGTCAGGTCGCCAAAGAGGCAGGCAAACTCGGGCAGGCGCGGGTCGTCGGCGTGCGCCTGCAGGAAGGCCAGCGAGAGCGCGCCGGAAAAGCTGGCCGCGGCGCAGTAGCGCTCGGGATGCAGCAAGGCCGCCTTCATGGCGCCGTAGCCGCCCATCGAGTTGCCGGCGATCATGGTGCGCTCGCGGCTGGGCGCGATGCCGAAAACGTCCTGCAGGTAGCGCGGCAGCTCGTCGACCAGGTAGGAGAAGTAGCGTTGGCCGTTGGGCTGGTCGGCGTAAAAGCTGCGGCCCACCGAGGGCATGACCACCACCAGGCCGTAGGCGCGGGCCACGGTCTCGATGGTGGTGTAGCGCTGCCAGGCTGAGGCGTCGTCGCTGAGGCCGTGCAGCAGGTAGAGCACGCGGCGCCGGCTCAGCGGGACGCCCTGCATCTCGGCGGGGTCGGGCACGATGAGGTTCAGCGGCAGGTTCACCTGCACCGTGGCCGGCGAGTGGTCGATACGGACAAGTGCCATAGCTCAACCTCCTGTGGTTAGCGAAGCTTCGCCTCGAGCCGACGAGGATATTCACCGCAGAGGCGCAGAGGACGCGGAGGTTGCATAGGCAAGGCCGGCGCCCTCCGTGTTCGCATGGAGCATCGCCCCGTAAGGGCGCTCCCATCCGTACAACCTCTGCGCCCTCTGCGGTGAGATCTTGCCTCAATCGTTGAGAAACCGCAACTACTCAGCCCATCATGCTGAGTCATCTGAACCGCGAAGAACGCCAAGGGCGCGAAGGCAGCGCGAAGCCTCTGAAGGAAGGATTCATCAGTCTCCCTTGGCGTCTCCTTCGCGTTCTTGGCGCCCTTCGCGGTTCAGGATGCCACTCACATCACATGCTGAGTAGTCACGAGAAGCCAAGGTATGAAGGTGTCTAGACGCCGAGGTCGCCCGGCGCCGCCTTGGCCGGCCTAAAGTTGATGAAGAAGGAGAACACCAGGCTGATGAGCATCAAGGCTGGCGGGAAGACGGTCAGCAAAAAGCGCGCGGCGTTGCCCGGCTGCGGGCCGGGGTTGAGGCCGCTCTCAAAGCCAAAGAGGACGAAGACCAGGTAAAAGGCGGCACTGGTGAAGAGGCCGTTGAGGCGGTTCATGAACCCCAGCGCGTTGGAGATGATGCCCTCGCGGCGCACGTTGTGCTTCGCCGTGTCTTCATCCATGATCTTGGCGCCGATGAGGTCCATGGTGGTGATGACGCCGGCAAAGCCAAAGCCGACCAGCGCGCTGGCAGCGATGGCGGTGGGCAACGAGTTGGCAAAGTAGAGCGGGATGAACGTCACCATCAGCGTGGCCAGCGCGATGCGCCACACCGGGATCAGCGTAAAGCGCTTCACCAGCCTGGCCCAGATAGAGACGCAGCCGATGGCGATGAGCAGCACCGCGGCGAAGAGAAAGGTCGCCTGGCTGTCGGACAGGTCGAGCGCGTACTTGACGAAGAAGGGCATCGACGCCAGCACCAGCGACATGGCGGCGCTGTAGAAGGCGTTGGCCAGCCCTGCGATCCAGAACTTGCCGTTGGTGACCAAGCTCTTGATGCTATCCCACAATTGGGGTTTGGGCTCCGCGGGGCCGGGGGCGGTCTCGCGCGACGACAGGCTCATGTAGAGGATGACCGCGCCACCCAGCAGGCCGTAGAGGATCGACGTCAGGCTGTAGCCCAGCGCGCCGGTGACCAGAGGCGTCAGCGCGATGCTGATGATCATGGCCACGAGCTGGAACGCCTGACGCAGCGCGTTGGCCGACGCCCGCTCGGCGTCGCTGCGGAAGAGCTCGGGGAAGAGGGCGCCGTAGGCGGCGTTGATCACCGAGTCGAGCGTGCCGGTGAGGATGTAGAAGAGCATGGCATAGGCCAAGAGCGCGTTGCCCGTCAGGAAGGCCGGGGTGCTGTAGAAGGCGATGAGGCCCAGCACCAAGAGCGGCGTGCCGATGACCAGCCAGGGCCGCCGCCGCCCCCAGCGCGTGCGCGTGCGGTCCGACAGAAAGCCATACACCGGGTTGTCGATGGCGTCGATGAAGGTGTAGATGAAGAGGATGAGCGAGAACTGGACCGTGGTCAGCCCCAGTTTGCCGACGTAGTAGATGGCGGCGTAGGTCTTGAGAATGTTGATGGGGATGGATGTGCCGAACATGCCGACGGCATAGTTGAAGGACTTTAGTCTGGACGAGGCCATGGCGGGTCACCTCCCTGCCTGGAGCGGCGGCAGCGCCGGGCATGCACCCTGACCGCAGCCGCCGGCGCGGTTCCCTCTGCCGCAATTGTAGCACTCTTTGGGGAGTGTACAAAGCGCAGCAGGCATGCCTCAGGACTACCGCCGACCGGGCAGCCAGACCTCGCACGCCCATCAGAACCCCCTTCGTGGCGAGCGCCGGGGAGCAGCGGAGCAGATATCCGGCAGTGGCCGCGCTGCGCTTGCGAACTGGCCCACCTCTTGCTGAATCACGGGGGCGCGCGCTCGCCCCACTGGGCGCACGCCCTGAGAGAGGCAATATGCAGCACACGCGGACCGCACTGGAACAGGCCGAGGCCATCGTCGAGGCGGCCGGCGAGGCCATCGTCGTCACCGATCTAGCGGGCCTGGTCACGCTGTGGAACCCCGCCGCCGCGCGCCTGTACGGCTACTCAGCCGCGGAGATGCTGGGCCGGCCGCTCGCCGAGGTCATCGCACCCGAGCGCGCCGCCGAGCTGGCCGGGATCCTGGCGCGTGCCGGGCGCGGCGAGGCTGTGGGCCGCTACGCGACGGTGCGCCGGCACAGGGATGGCGCGTGTGTAGACGTCTCCGTCTCGGCCGCGCCGATCAGGGATGCGCACGGGGCGGTGACCGGCGTGGCCTGGCTGGCGCACGGTATCTCAGAGCGCCGGCGCGCCGAGGAGGAGGCCCAGGAGCAGCGCCAGGTCCTCGAGTCGGTCGTCGAGAATGCACCCATCGGCATCGCCCTGCTGCGAGGCCCCGAGCTGCGCTGCGAGCTGGCGAACCGGGTCTTCCAGGCGTACGCGCCAGGCGGGGCGATGGCCGGTCGCACCTTCGCCGAGGTGTGGCCCGAGGCTGCAGTGCAGGTGCTGCCGGCGGCCCGCCATGTGCTCGAGACGGGCGAGCCATACCAGGCGTTCGACGTGCCCTTCGCTATCCGCCGCAGCCCCAGCGCCCCCTTGGGCCGGGCCTACTTTGCCTTTATCGCCGTTCGTGTCGCCGGCGTGGCCGGCCGGCCCGACGCGCTGCTGGTGCTCGCCACCGAGACGACGGCACGCAAGCAGGCCGAAGATGAGCTGGCCCGGGCGCGCGAACGGGCGGAGGCCAGCCGCGCCCAGTTGCAGGCCGTGCTGGATCAGATGCCGTCGGGGGTGTTGATCGCCGAGGCCCCCTCGGGCCGGCTCATGCTCGGCAACACGCAGGCCGCCCACATCTGGGGTGGTGCGCTGCCGCGGGCCGAGACGGTGCAGGGCTATGCGGCATACGCGGGCTACCACGCCGACGGCCGGCCCTATGCAGCCGAGGAGTGGCCCCTCACACGCGCCCTGCAGGGAGCGGCGGTGCGCGACGAGGAGATCAGCATCCCGCGGCCCGATGGCACCACGGTCACGACCAGCCAGAGCGCGGCGCCGATCCGCGACGACCAGGGCCACATCATCGCCGCAGTCGTGGTGCTGACCGATATCTCGGAGCGCAGGCGCGTCGAGGGAGAGCGCGAGCGGCTGCTGGCCGCCAGCCGCCGTCAACGCCGTGCGCTCGAGACGACCTTCGAGGCCGACCCGAGCGGGCTGGCCGTCGTCGCCGGCCCCGAGGCGCGCTTTGAGCTCATCAACCCGGCCTACCGCGCGCTCACGCCCAACCCCGAGGTCGATCCCCTGGGCCGGCCCTTCCAGGAAGTGTGGGAAGCGGCCATGGGCTATCGCACCCTGCCCCTGATCCGCCGCGTCTTGGCCAGTGGCGAGCCGGTTGACATCCCGCACTACGAGCGCACCTTCCCCAACGGCTCGCGGCACGACTACTCGGGGCATCTGCGCCGCCTGCCCTGGAACGAGACCGACGCGGTGCTCGTCGTGCTCTGGGAGACCACCGCCCTCGAGCGGGCCCGCAGCCGCGCGCTGCAGGCGGCTGAGCAGGCCGAGCGCCACGCCGCCGAGCTCGCCGCCACCATCGGCGCCATCAACGACGGGCTGATCATCTATGGGCCGCAGCGCGAGGTCGTGCGCATCAACGACCCGGCGCTGCGCCTCCTGGGGGTGGGGCCGCGCTGGCCAGAGCTCTCGCGCGAGGAGCGCACGCGCGTGACGGAGATGCGCACCGCCGATGGTACGCCCCTGCGGCCCGGCGAGTTCGTCCGCGACCGGGCACTGCGCGGCGAGCGCCTCGCGGGCTACCGCGTGACCATACAGCAGCCCGAGAGCCACGAGCGCCGCGAGCTGCTGCTGAGCGCGGGGCCGATCCGCGACCGGGAGGGGCACATCCTCGGCGCAGTGCTCAACCTCTCCGACGTCAGCGCGCTTGTCGCGCTGCAGGAGCAGCGTGAGGACATGCTGCGCGCCGTCTCGCACGACCTGCGCAACCCGCTGGCCGGCATCATGGGGCAGGCCCAGCTCTGCGAGCGCCACCTGGCACAGGCCGGCCTCGAACGCGAGCGCCAGCGCGCCGAAGCCATCGTCGCCGGCGCCCAGCGCATGAACACGATGATCCAGGACCTGGTCGATGCGGCGCGCTCGGAGTCGGGCCAGCTTCAGCTCAGCCGGCAGCAGGTGGACCTGCGTGCGTTTCTGCTCGGGCTCAAGGAGCGCCTGGCGGCGAGCCTCGACACCGCGCGCATCGATGTGCAGGTGGCCGAGGGCCTGCCCTCCGTCTCTGCCGATCGGGCGCGGTTGGAGCGCATCATGACGAACCTGTGGTCCAACGCGCTCAAGTACTCCGCGCCCGGCACGCCGGTGACGGTGAGCGCACGGCAGGAGGATGGCCTGGTCATCACCTCGGTGGCCGACCGCGGGCCGGGCATCGCGCCCGAGGACCTGCCGCGGCTGTTCCAGCGCTACTTCCGGTCGGGCACGGTCCGCGAGCGGCGCGAGGGAGTGGGGCTGGGGCTTTCTATCACGCGGCAACTGGTCGAGGCGCACGGCGGCCGCGTCTGGGCCGAGAGCCAAGTGGGGATCGGGAGCACGTTCTCGTTCAGCCTGCCTGTGGCCGAGAGCTGACAGTCTTCGGGAACCTCGTTCGTAGTGAGGGAGTGTGGGTGTGGGCCTGGCCCCGCCGCCCGTGGGCGGCGGGGCCAGGCCCACACCCACACTCCCTCACTACAAGCACAAGATGAACCGTTGACTAGGCGCTTTGCCCCAGCGCGGCAGGCGAGATATAATAGCCCGTGCTTGCACGATAGAGCGCTGTTGGAGGTGCAGAGTCTGGTGCAGATGTCCTTCGAGTTCACGGTACAAGAACGCGACGGCGCGAGCGGCGCCCGCCTGGGCCTGATGCGCACGCCCCACGGCGAGGTGGAGACGCCGGTCTTTTGCCCGGTGGGCACACAGGCCACGGTCAAGACGCTGACGCCGCGCGAGGTCGCAGAGGCTGGCGCCTCGATGGTCCTCGCCAACACCTACCACCTCTTCCTACGCCCCGGCGCCGAGACGGTGGCGCGCCTGGGCGGCCTGCACCGCTTTATGGGCTGGGAGCATCCCATCCTGACCGACTCGGGCGGCTTCCAGGTGTTCAGCCTCGAGAACCTGCGCCGCGTGAGCGACGAGGGAGTGCTCTTTCGCTCGCACATCGACGGCTCGGAGCACTTTTTGACGCCCGAGAAGGCGATCGAGACCGAGGAACTGCTGGGCGCCGATATTATCATGGCCTTTGACGAGTGCTCGCCCCCGCTCGACCGCGAGCAGGCCGAGCGCGCCATGCGCCGCACGCACCAGTGGGCCGAGCGCTGCCTGGCCGCGCACCGCCGCAAGGACCAAGCGCTCTTTGGCATCGTGCAGGGCGGGGGCTACCGCGACCTGCGCGAGGAGTCGGCCTACACGCTGAGCGAGATGCCCTTCCCCGGCTACGCCATCGGCGGCCTGAGCGTGGGCGAGCCCAAAGAAGTCATGTGGGCCATGGTCGAGGCCACCGTACCCTGCCTGCCCGCCAGCCGTCCGCACTACCTGATGGGCGTGGGCGCGCCCGAGGACCTCTTCGAGGGGGTCAGCCGCGGCATCGACATCTTTGACTCGGTGCTGCCCACGCGGCTGGCACGCAACGGCGCCGTGTTCACCCGCCTTGGTCGCATCAACCTGCGCAACGCCCAGTACGCCGAGGACCCCGCGCCCATCGACGAGCACTGCTGCTGCTACACCTGCCAACACTTTTCGCGCGCCTACCTGCGGCACTTGCTGCAGGCGGGCGAGGTGCTGGGGTTGGTGCTCAACACGATCCACAACGTCAGCTACCTCGTGGGGCTGATGCGCGAAATCCGCGCCGCCATCGCCGAGGGCCGCTTCACCGCCCTCAGAGACGAGTTCCTGGCCCAGTACACGCCGGTCGACGAGACCAGCCGCCTGCGCAGTGCGGAGCTGTATCGGCGACGCCGGCAAACGTAGGGGCGGTTCGGGAGCCGCTCCCGCCCTCGGCAAAGGCCCATCGCCCAGCAGCCTGTCGGAGCGCAGCGTCCTGGGCCAGCAACCGGCTTACACGCTCCGCACGAGCCCGGTATGGCCCCTTCTGAGGGGTTTTTTGCGGGCTGGTTGCTCCCGCCGGCTGCCCCTGGCGCCCCCACAGCGGCGCCAGGGGCAGCCGGCGGGAGCAACCAGCCCGCAAAAAACCCCCTGGATCAGGGCCGGAAAGCAGCGGAGCATGGCGGCCGACTGTCGCCCGGATAGAAAGGACAAGGATTCAAAGTGAGCCTGCTTCAGGCAGTCATCTTGGGGTTGGTGCAGGGACTGACCGAGTTCATCCCCGTCTCCAGCTCGGGCCACCTGGTGCTCGTGCCCTGGCTCTTCGGCTGGGCGAACCCGGGGTTGGCCTTCGACGCGGTGCTGCACCTGGGCACCCTGGTCGCGGTCCTGGCCGTCTTCTGGCGCGATTGGCTGACCCTCGCCGCCGACTGGTTCGCCAGCCTGCGGCGGCGCAGTGTGGCCACCGCAGACGTGACAGGTGTCGGAAGACCTGTCACGTCTCAAGGCGCCACGGCCGTCGGCCAGAGCGCCGTGGCCTGGGCGCTGATCGTCGGCACCATCCCGGCGGTCATCCTGGGCCTCGCCGCCGAGGATTTCTTCGAGTCGCTGTTCAGCTCGCCCGGCCGGGTGTCGGCATTGCTGCTGGTGACGGCGCTGATCCTGTGGGCCGGCGAGCGCTGGGCCGGTGCGGCGCGGCGCCTGGAGGCGATCGGCCTGCCGCAGGCCCTCCTGATCGGTTTGGCCCAGGGCCTGGCCATTGCGCCGGGCATCTCGCGCTCGGGCGCCACCATGGCCGCGGGGCGGGTCGCCGGCTTTTCGCGCGAAGATGCCGCGCGCTTTTCGTTCCTGCTGGCGACGCCGGTGATCGCCGGGGCCGGCGGACTGGCGCTGCTCAAGCTGGTCAAGGCGGGCGGCCTGCAGGACGCGCTGCCACTGGCGGTGGGCTTTCTCGTCGCGGCGGTCAGCGGCTACCTGGTCATCCGCTTCCTGCTCAGCTATCTGCGCAGGCACAGCCTGCTGCCCTTCGCCGCGTACTGCGCCGTCGCCGGTGTGCTCGGCATCGTGCTCACGCTCGTACGTTAGCCCTCGCCCGGGCCTGAGCCGGGCATAGCGCGCTGCCGCCGCCCGGCCCTGCGCCCGGAGAGGGGGTTTTGGGCATTGTCTGGCGTTGCCGGCCCGCCCGCGGGCGGGCCGGCAACGCCAGACAATGCCCAAAACCCCCTCAAGAAGGGCCCGCACCGGGAGGATGCGAAGCGGGCAGCCCGGTATCTGGCCCAGGGCAGTACAGGTGGGCCAACCTCAAGCAGTTGTCAATGGTGGTAGACCCTTGAACCCTTACTGGCTCCCTCACATCGCCAGGCACGCGGCGCTCTTGCTGGCGCTCGCAGGCTGCCTGCTCGGTTCCCTGGCCTGCACGCCGCCGCAGGCCACGCCGGTGCCCGAGCACCTGCGGGTGGCGGTGGCGCCGTCAGCCGCGCCGCTGCTCGACGAACTCGGCGCGCACTACCGGGCGCGCCACAGCTACGTGACGCTCGAGCCGCTCGAGCTCGGCGCCGCCAACGCCATCCGGGCGCTGCGCAACGGCACAGCCGACCTGGCCTTCGTCGAGCGCACGCTAGACCCCGCCGAGACGCTGGACCCCGAAACCGGCCGCGAGCGCCTGACGGTGTGGCCGCTGGCCACCGGCGCGCTGGCCGTCGTCGTCCACCCGTCGAACCCCGTGCCGGGGCTGACCCTCGAGCAACTGCAGGGGGCGTTGACGGGCAGCGTGCGGCGCTGGAGCGAGTTGGGCGGCGAGGACCGCACCATCGGCCTGGTGTGCCGCGAGCCGGGCGCGCCGCTGCGCGACGCCTTCGAGCGGGGGCTCGGGGGCACGCGCGTCATCGGCTCGGCGGTCGTCATGCCCGGCGATGAGGCCATCGCCGACTATGTGGCCTCCCATCCCGGGGCCATCGGCTACATCAGCGCGCCCTGGGCAGGCGAGCAGGTCAAGGTGCTCGCGCTCGATGGCGCCCTCCCCGACGTCGCCACCGTGGCCGAGGGCCGCTACCCGCTCACCTACCCGCTGCTCTTGGTCACGCCCAGCGCCATCTCGAGCAAGGCCAAGGCCTTTGTCGACTATGTCTATAGCCACGAGGGCCAGGGGATGGTGCGACAGAGCTACGCGCCAGCGCGCTGACCGCCTCGCGCCGGCGATCGGGTGGCGCGCTTCGCCCCTGCCCGATACGGAGCCTCAAAAGGGGTATTGTGGAACACGCGGGGCTGCCTGCCCCTGCTGCCAACGGGCAGCAGGGGCAGGCAGCCCCGCGTGTTCCACAATACCCCTTTCTTGGGCCTAATGGCCGCGTGCCCGGCTGCCACCCAGGCGCTCTTAGTGGAGCACCGTGCGGGTGCCTGGCAGTCGAGCACGTGCTGGAATTGCGTGAAATGCGCTCTGTGAGTATAATATGATCGATGTATGCTTCCTGTTCGTCCAGAAACTGGCCTGTGTGGCCTCCCAGCAGAGGAGTGACAAGCAGCATGAAGAAGATCGACTATGCGGTGGGGGCAGCAGGAGTCTTTGTGTGCCATCTTCATCAGGAGCGCCTTGACCGCGGGATGATCGCCACCTTCGGCAACTCATTCCGCGTCGAGCAAAGCTTCACCACGACCGAATCGTCCCTTCATTCGGCCCTGGCCAGGACGCGCAGCTCAATCCGCGATGAGCGGACCAGGCTCTATGACTCCATTGAGGACGTGATAGCCGAGTTCTGGAGAACCGGCCGGCGCGATTGTCCCTGGCCTCTCACCATCATCACCGACGGTCAGGACAACGAAAGCTACAAGTACCGCAACAACCCTACAGCCATTGGCCGCTTCGTTGGCCAGCGCTTCAACCACGAGCCATCCAACTTTCCCTTCTTGATCGGCGTCGGCGAGGGCCAGCAAATCGACAAAGGGGCGCTGGGCGCGATCGGTGATGCCGGCGGGTTCCCCGCCGCGACAATATCGGCCTTTCCACTCCTCGAGGTCGCGTTCCTCCAGATCGCGATCAGCGTAACGACCCAGTTGGCAGGCCGAAGCATCTCAGCAGGGAACGTATCGTGGGAGCAGGTGACCACCATTCGCAGGCTATCCAGGACCGCCATTGATTACGCGTTCCTGATCGATCGCTCCGGCTCGATGAGCGAGGCCGGGTAGCGCACCGGGTTGCCTGCATCGGCCATGGCGCCGGAAGCAGCCGTGTTGCCGTTCAGGCGAAGAATGGGTTGTCCGCTTTCTCTTCCCCTATGGTCGTGGCCGGGCCGTGGCCGGGGTAGACGACGGTGTCGCTGGGCAGGGTGAAGAGGCGCTCGCGGATGGAGCGGATGAGCGTGCCATAGTCGCCACCCCAGAGGTCGGTGCGGCCGATGCCCATGCGGAAGAGCGCGTCGCCCGAGAAGACGAGCGGCTGCGGCGCATAGTAGAGCGAGATACCGCCCGAAGAGTGGCCGGGCGTAAAGAGCACGCGCAGCGACTCGCGGCCCACGGCGATCTCTTCGCCGTCGTCGAGCAGGCGGCCGGCGGGCGGGCTGGCCGGGCCTGGCATCATCAGGCCAAAGACCTGCACCGGCTTGGCCAGGTCGCTGGCGTCGAGCCGGCCGATGGCGATGGGGGCGCCGGTCGCCTGTTGCAGCGCCGCGTTGGCCATGACGTGGTCAAAGTGCGCGTGGGTAGCGACGATCAGGCGCACCGTCAGCCCGGCGTCGCGTACCGTGCGCAGGATGCGCTGCGCGTCGCCACCCGGGTCGATCACCACTGCATCTCTCGTCTCCTCGCAGCTCGCCACGTAGCAGTTCGTCTGCAGCGGCCCCACCATCAGCATCCGCACCGTCAGGCCCATGCCGGTCACCTCCCCTTCATGCCATGCAGGGCATTATAAGGGGGAGAGCGATCCGGTCAAGCTCGCCCTCTGAGAGGGGCACATGCTTGTAGTACCGGAGAGCGGGTGCGGGGGCGGGCGTGCTGCGCCCTGTGGGCGCAGCACGCCCGCCCCCGCACCCGCTCTCCGGTACTACAAACGTATGGTCCATGCCCCTGGTGGGCGACGCGCTTGCGGCTTGGCCTGTGCCAGGCTATAATCGCAGGTCAACGGCGAAGGCTGACGGCCGATCACTGACTGCTGTCTTGGAAGGAGGCCCACGGGATGCGTTTTTCACAGCTCTTCGGGCGCACGCTGCGCGAGGTGCCGGCCGAGGCCGAGTTGGTGAGCCACCAGTTGCTCGTGCGCGCGGCGATGATCCGCCAGCTCGCGGCGGGCATCTACTCGTACCTGCCGCTGGGCTGGCGCGTCTTGGCCAAGATCGAGCGCATCCTGCGCGAGGAGATGGACCGCATCGGCGGGCAGGAGCTGCTCTTGCCCGTGGTGCACCCCGCCGAGGTCTGGCAGGCCACCGGCCGCTGGCAGGCGCCCGCCCCCGGCCCCGCACTCGTCCGCTTCCGCGACCGCTGGGGCCACGACCTGGTCATCGCCATGACGCACGAAGAGGTCATCGCCGACCTGGTCAAGTCGGAGGTCTTTTCCTACCGCCAGTTGCCCTTCATGGTCTACCACATCCAGACCAAGTTCCGCGACGAGCCGCGGCCGCGCGGCGGCCTGATCCGCGTGCGCGAGTTTGTGATGAAAGACGCCTATAGCTGCCACACCGACCAGGCGAGCCTCGACGAGTTCTACCCCAAGATGTACGAAGCCTATGTCAAGATCTTCCAGCGCTGCCACCTGGACCATGTCGCCGTGGAGGCCGACACCGGCATGATGGGCGGCGCTGTGTCGCACGAGTTCATGGCCATCACCAACATCGGCGAAGACACGCTCATCGCCTGCGGCGGCTGCGCCTACAGCGCCAACGTCGAGCGGGCCGAGTTCCGCAAGGGTGTACCGTCAGCCGAGGCCGAGCGCGAGATCCAGCCCGTGCCCACGCCCGAGATGAAGACCATCGAAGACGTGGCGGCCTTCCTGGGCGTGCCCACCGAGCAGACGCTCAAGGCGGTCTTTTACACCACATCGCTGGGCGAGCTGATCTTTGCCGTCATCCGTGGCGACCTGTCGATCAACGAGGTCAAGCTGACGAACGTGCTGGGCGGTGCGGAGTTGCACCCGGCCACGGAGGAGGAACTGCAGGCGCACGGCATCGTCGCCGGCTATGCCTCACCGGTGGGTCTGAGCGGCTTGAGCGGCGTGCGCGTGGTGGCCGACGACTCGGTGCGCCTGGGCCGCAACCTGGTGGCCGGCGCCAACCGCCCGGGCTACCACTATCTCAACGTCAACTATCCGCGCGATTTCCAGGCCGACATCGAGGCCGATATCGCCCTGGCCCGCACCGGCCTGCCCTGCCCGCGCTGCGAAAGCGTGCTCAGCGAGGCGCGCGGCATCGAGCTGGGCCACCTCTTCAAGCTGGGGACGCGCTACTCGGCGGCAGTCGGCGCCAACTATCTCGATCAAGAGGGCCGGCCCAGGCCCATCGTCATGGGCTCCTACGGCATCGGCACCGGGCGCCTGCTGGCCGCCATCGTCGAGGAACACCACGACGAGCGCGGCATCATTTGGCCGCCGTCGGTGGCGCCCTTCCAGGTGCACCTGGTCACGCTGGGGCTCGACCAGCCCGAGGTCGCGGCCGCTGCCGATGCGCTCTATGGCGAGCTGCAGCAAGCCGGGCTGGAGGTGCTCTACGACGACCGCGAGGAGTCGGCCGGGGTCAAGTTCAACGACGCGGACCTCATCGGCATCCCCCTGCGCCTGACCGTCAGCCCGCGCAACCTCAAGGCCGACAAGGTGGAGGCCAAGCTGCGCTGGGAGCCCGAGCGCACGCTGCTGCCCCGCGCGCAGGCCGCCGCCCTGGCGCAGAGCCTGCTGGAGCACGCCGAGCTGCCCGAGTAAGCCAGCCGGGAGAACGGTTCACCGCAGAGGCGCCGAGGACGCAGAGGAGGGCTTGGGCCAGGGGGATTTGGCGGGCTGGCGTGTGCCGCCGGTCGCCCCTGTAGGGGCGACCGGCGGCACACGCCAGCCCGCCAAATCCCCCACATGTGGTCCGTACCGGGTGATGGCGTAGCGTTTGAGCCGGTTGACGGCACTTCAGTCGAGCCGGGCCATGAGCAGGGGCGAGAGCATTTCCCAGCGCGTGAGGCCGCCGTGCATGCCCATGGGCGGGTGCTCGCGCTTGCGGTGGTCGAGCACATAGTGATCGCGCGCGATGAGCAGCACATCGCCCAGCCGGCTGGCCGCTTCGGGGGCCAGGCGCCCCGAGCCGAGCAGGCCCGTCTCCAGTGCGGCGCCGGCGCGGATGGGCACGAACTGCTCGGCGAGATGCTCGCGCGCGTAGGCCTCCACCGCGTCGACGTAGCCCTGGCGGGCGTAGAGATAGGCCGCACGCATGCCACCGGTCGCCGGCAGCAGCAGGTGGCTGCGCAGCTCCTGGTGGTCGGTGGTATAGATCGAAGCCCCCGGCTGGGGCAGTTGGCCGTGGTCGCTCGTGAGCACGAGCATGGTGCCGCGGCGCTCCTCGGGCGTCAGGCCGTTCAGGAACTCGCGCTCGAGGGAAAAGGCGAGGCTGCGCACCCCCGCGCGCCAGGCATCGCCGCCCGGGCCATCGACGTGGCCGATATTGTCGACCTCGTGCATATAGCCCACCAGCAGCAGGCGCTCGTTGCTGTGGGCGCTCAGCATGTGGCGCAGACGCACGCACATGTCGGCGGCCGTCACAAAACGCCCCACTTCAGCGACGCCGCGGTAGGAGATGCGCGAGAACCCCGTCATCGCCAGGTCGAGGTTGATGAGCGTGCGCGTGGTCACGCCCTGCCCCACGAGCGCCTCGGCTAGCCCCGGCACCGGCGCGAACTCTTCGGGCACGAGCCCGCGCCCGATCATCTCGTCGCGTTGGCGCACACCCATGGGGCTAAAGATCAGCATGTCGACGACCGTGCCGAACTCGCGCAGGTACAGGATGTGGCCCACGAGGCCGTGCTGTGCCGGGCCATAGCCCGTCCACAGCGTAGTCAGCGCCGACGAGGTCGTGCTGGGAAAGACCGAAGTGATGGGCAGGCAGCGACCGTCGCGGGCGAGGCGTGCCAGGCTCAGCTCTGGCTCCTCCTGCAGCAGCGCGCACAGGTCCAGCCAGCCCGCCGCATCGAGGATGAGCCACACAACCCGCTGCACGCCATCGGCCAGGCCCATCCACATCGCGTCGGGCAGGGGGCCGGCGGCGCCGGTCAGCTTGGCCCCCAGGATCTCGGCGAGCGTGGCCGGCAGGTTAGCGATGGAGACGCCGTGACAGGGCACGACGAAATCGTCGGGCAGCCCCAGGGTCGCCAGCGCGGGCGAGCGCTGCTCGATCAGGTAACGCTCCAGCAGCTCGGGCGAGCGCAGCAGATGCTCGGGCAGGCAGCCACTCTGCATGGTATGCTCCGTATGCCATGGTCCGTCTGGAGAGGGCAGCAAATAGCGTGCCCTCGCTCCCGCCGGAGTCCCGAACTTGTTCGGGCGGCCCTGGGCTTCGCCCCAACAAGTTGGGGAGTCCGGTTACGTGATCGTGCTCCTTGCCCCCTGGGCGCGCCGGTGTATAATAGTGCCCACACCGGACTGGGCCAGCCGGCCCACCCGCCTCAACGGAGGATGCCCGTGCGCTTCCTGCACATGGCCGATATTCACCTGGGCTACCAACAGTACAATTCCCGCGAGCGCTTTGACGATTTCGCCCGGGCCTTTCTGCACGTCGTCGACGAGGCCATCACGCGCGAGGTAAGCTTTGTGCTGCTGGCTGGCGACCTCTTCGAGAAGCGCACCGTCGACCCCCTCGCCATGCGCCAGGCGGTGGAGGGCCTGCAGCAGTTGCGGGATGCGCAGATCCCGGCCATCGCCGTGGAGGGCAACCACGAGCGCGCCCACTACCGCGACCAGTACTCGTGGCTCGAATTCCTCGACGCCATCGGCCTGATCACGCTGCTCAACCCCGCCGTGCAGGATGGCCGGCTGCACTTTGCGCCCTACGCCCCCGAGGGCGGCGGCGCCTACGTGGACCTGCCCGGCGGCGTGCGCGTGTATGGCTTGAAGTACTATGGCGCCTCGACCGACCGCGTGCTGGCCATGTTTACCGAGGGGCTGGCGGCGCTCGCAGGCCCGGCGCCGGCCTACTCGATCCTCCTGATGCACGCCGGGCTCGAGGGCATCCTCGACCGCTGCTCGGGCGCCGTGACGCGCCGCGCCATCGAACCGCTGCGACCGCTGGTCAATTATGTCGCCCTGGGCCACATCCACAAACCCTACGAGGTCGACAATTGGATCTTTAACCCCGGGTCGCTCGAGACCTGGTCGGTGGACGAGAGTGAGTGGGCCGAGCGCGGCTACTACCTGGTCGAGCTGGCGGCACACAGCGCCATGGCCCACCAGGCCGAGCTCGTAGCCACGCCGCGGCGGCGCTTCATCCGGCTCCAGGTCTCGGTTGACGCCTGCGCCAGCCCCCAGGCCATCTACGATGCCGTGCGCGCCAAGGCCGAATCCGCGGCGGCCATGCGCCCCGCCGGCGACGACCGCCCGCCGGTGGTGGAGCTGACCCTGGAGGGCACGCTCCCCTTCGACCGCCTCGACCTCGACATCGGGCATGTCGAAGACACTGTCACAGCGGCCTTTGAGGCGCTGCTGGCGCGGGTGCAGAACAAGGCCAAGCCCGCCGGCTCCAACGTCGACGTAGGCCCGGCCGGCTCGCGCGCCCAGCTCGAGCAGCAAGTGCTCTGCGGGCTGATCGAGCGCGACGAGCGCTTTCGCTCCGCAGCCAGCCAGTGGGCCGAGGTGGCCATCGAGCTGAAGCGCAGGACGCTCACGGGCTCGTCGCCCGACGACATCCTGGGCTACCTGCGCGAGGCGCGCGGCCAGCTCGCCGCGCAGGGCGATTAGCCGATGGAAATCCGCACGCTCGAGCTGGAGAACGTCAAGTCGTACGCCCACGAGACGGTGACTTTTGCCCGCGGCACCAACGCCATCTGCGGCCCCAACGGCGCCGGCAAGAGCACCATCCTCGGAGCGCTGGGCTACGCCCTCTTCGACCACGTCCCCTGCCGGCCGATTGCCAACCTGGTGCGCGAGGGCGAAAAGACGGCGACCATCGCCGTGACCGTGCTGGCCGCCGACGAGCGCGAGTACCGCGTGGTGCGCCGCTGCGGTGCCGCGACGCAGTACTATGTCTATGACCCCGAGCTCGACGGCAAGGTAGCCGACGGCGCCGTCGACGTGCGCAACTGGCTGCGCGAGCAGTTCGGCGTCGACGAGACGGTGGACCTGGCCGCACTCTTTCACGATGCCGTCGGCGTGCCCCAGGGGCTGCTGACCGCGGCCTTTCTCGAAAAGCCGAGCGTGCGCCGCGCGGTATTCAACCCCCTACTGCGCGTCGAAGAGTATGCGCAGGCCTTCGAGGCGCTGCTCGACTCGCGGCGCGCCGTCGAGGAGCACGTGCACGCCGCCGAGACGCTCATCGCCGGCCTGCAGGCCGAGGCCCGCGAGCTGCCCGGCCTGGAGGAGATGGCGGCGACGCTGGCGCAGGCGCTGGAAAGCGGCCGCGCGCGCCTGGCCGAGCTCACAGTGCAACTGGCCGCGCTCGCCGTTGACAAGCGCGCGCTCGAGGCCGCCCGCGACCGTCTGCAAAAGCTCACCGAAGAGGCCGGCCGGCTCGACGAGCGCATCGCCGGCCTGAAGGCGCAGCTCGAGCAGGCGCACCGCTCGGTGGCGGCCGCCGAGGAGGCACAGCGCGCCCTGGCCGAGAGCGAGCCCGGGCATCGCGTCTACCTCGAGGCGCAGCAGCGGCAGCGGGCGCTCGAGGCGCGGCGTGAGGAGCGGGCGCGCCTGCGCCAGGCGTTGAGCGCAGGCCAGGTGGAGGCCACCCTCGCCGCCGAGCGTCTGCGCCGCGCCGAGGAGGACCTGGCGCGCGCGCAGGATGCGGCCGCCGAGGCCGAGCGGCTGCAACCCAAGGCCGAGGAGCAGGCGCGGCTGGAGGCGGCCCTGAGCGAGGCACAGGGCGAGGCGCGGCGCTGGGAGGCAGCCGCCAGAGCGCTGGAGCGCGAACGCGCCCGCCTGGCCGAGCTCGAAACGCGGCTGCAGGCGGTGTTGGCCGGGCTCGAGGAGACGGCACGCCTGGAGCAGGAGCGCGGCGAGCGCACGGCGCGGCTGGAGTCATTGGCGCGCGACTTTGATACGCTGCGCGCCGAGCATGCCGTGCGACAGGCCGCGTTGGCGCACGTCGAGGAGCAGAGCGCAGCCCTGGGCGAGGTGGCGGCGGCGCAGTGCCCGGTATGCGAGGCCGAGCTGGGCGAGGGGCGGCGCAGCGAGCTGCTGCGGCGCAACGTCGGGCAGGCGGAGGCGCTGCGCGAGCGTCTCGCCGAGCTGGCGGCGCAAGAGGGCGCGGCCCAGGCCGAGCGCGAGGCAGTGACGGCGGCCCTGCAGGCGCTGGAGCGGCGCCGGGCGCGGCTGCCCCGGGCAGCGGAGCGCGAGGCGCTCGAGGCGCAGTGCGCGGCCGGGCGCGCAGCCGTGCAGGAGGCCAGGCAGGAGGCGGAGCGCCTGGCCCAGGCGCAGCCGCGGGCCGCCGCGCTCGAGGCCGAGCTGGCCGCCCTCGGCGACCCGCGCCGCGCCTACGAGCGCGCCCTCGATACAGCCCGCGAGCGCGCGGCGCTGGCGCAGCGGGTGGAGCGCGAGCGCACCCGCGAGGCGGCGGGCGCGGCGCGGTTGGCCGAGCTGCAGGGGCAGCTCACCGCCTATGCCGGGCTCGACGAGCAGGTGGCCACCGTACGCGAGGCGCTCGCAGCGGCAGAACCCGACCACCGGCGCTACCTGCAGCACGAGCGCGAAGCCGGGGTATTGCCCACCCGCCTGGCCGAGCGCGAGCACGTGCAGGGTGAGCTGCAGGGCGTGCGCCAGGGCCGCGAGGCGCTGGCGGGCGAGCTGGCCGCGGCCACGGCGGCCTACCACGCCGAGGACTATGGGCGCACGGTCGATGCCTACCAACAGGCCAGCGGCGAAGAGAGCCGGCTCCTGGCCACGGTAGAAATGCAGGGCGCCGAGCTCGCGCGCGCCCAGGCGCGCATCGCCCACCTGCATCAGGTGCAGGCGCAATGGCGCCAGGCCAGGCAGGAGCTCGCCGGCTGGCGCGAGCTAGGACAGTTACTCGAGTACCTGCGGCGCACGATCAAAGAGGCCGGCCCTCAGATCACCAAGGCGTTGGTCGACACCATCTCGCTCGAAGCCGCCGGCCTGTACAGCGACATCACAAGCGACCAGATCAGCCGCCTGCACTGGAGCGAGGACTATGAGGTGCTGCTCGAGCACAAGAGCTACCAGCGCACCTTCCAGCAGCTCTCGGGCGGCGAGCAGATGGCCGCGGCGCTCGCCGTGCGCCTGGCGCTGCTCCGCGAGGTCTCGGGGATCGACATCGCCTTCTTTGACGAGCCCACCTCCAACCTCGACGACACGCGGCGCGAGAACCTGGCCGAGCAGATCCTGACGGTGAAGGGCTTTGGCCAGCTCTTTGTCGTCAGCCACGACGACACGTTCGAGCAGGCCACCGACCACATTGTGCGCATCGCCAAGGAGGATGGGGCGAGCAGGGTGGTGAGCTGATGCTCGATCTGCGTCGCGTGGCCACGGCCCTGGCCGCCAAGCGCGAGCTGTTCACCGGCTACGGCGCGGCCCACGGCAGCGCCCTGGAGGGCTATCGCGCCCGTTGGCTCGAGGTGTCGGCGCTGCCGCAGGCCGAGGTCGAAGCGCGGCTGGCGGGGGTCGCCGGGCCGGGCGCGCGGCCCAGCGCCGAGCACGATCGCTGCCGCGGCCCCGTCGTGCCCTTTGCGCCCCGCTGGCACACCCACGAAGAGGCGCGCGCCTGGGCGCGCCAGGTGCTCGTCGGCGTGCCCACCATCGCCGTCGACGGCTCGCAGATCTCGCCGTCGAAGGATTTCTCGCTGCCCGTGGGCGCCGTGCAGATCGGCTGGTTCGAGAACCACCATGACCCGGCCGGCAGTTACGTCAAGGACGTTGCGTTCGAAGTGCTGGCGCCCGGCGAGCTGGCCATCGGCGACCACGGCGATGACGGCTTCCCCGACCAGATGGTCAACCTGCACCGCTTCGAGGGCGAGTGCCGCCGCCTCGTGGCCTGCATGGAGGCGTACCGCGGCCGCGAGCCCTGGCCGGTCTGCTTCTTTGACGGCTCGCTCATCGTCTCCTTCGCCCAGCAGATGGCGCCGGCGCACCAGGCGCGCTACGTGCGAGCGGTGACGGGGCTGCTCACCGCCTCGCAGCGCACGCAGGTGCCGCTCGTCGGCTATGTGGATACGAGCTATGCCGCCGACCTGGCGGCCATGCTCGACGTGATCGGCCAGGTGCGGGGCGAGCGCCGCGTGGCCGATGCCGCCTTCCTGCACCCGCTGCTCACCTGGGGCGAGCGCACGCCGGCCTGGATCTGCGCCCGCGACGACCGCGTGGCCCCGCTCGACGGCAAGTACTATGAGCAGGTGGCGTTCACCTACCTGCAGACGACCGCCGGCAATCCACCGGCCCGGCTCGAGGTGCCGCGCTGGCTGGTGGAGGCGGGCCGGCTCGAGGCGGTGCTCGACGTGGTGCGCGCCGAGTGCGTCGTCGGCAACGGCTACCCCTACGCCATCGAGACCGCCGACGCCGTCGCCGTCATCACCATGCAGGACCGCGAGCGCTTTTGCGCCGCCTTTCAGCGCTTCGCCGCGCAGGAGGGGCTGCCCCTGCGCTTCAGCCGCAAGGCAGGCAGCAAACTCGGGAGAAGATAGCCATACAAGTGGGGTTTATGGTGGTTTGGCTGCCGTGCGGGCCGCCCGCGGGCGGCCCGCACGGCAGCCAAACCACCATAAACCCCACAGGAGAGGATCATCATGCGCATCGGCAAAATCGCCCGATCCTCGAGCCACATCGACTATGTGTGCCAGGTGCACCAGCCCGGCGAGGTGGAGCACGTGCCCGGCCCGGCCGACTATGCCTTCGGCAGGTTCGTGCGCGTGGCCGGCGGTGCGGGGCAGGCCGTCGTCGGCATCATCTACAACACGGTGCTGGTCAACCCCGAGTTCGGCGCGCTGGGGCCGCGCCTGTCGCCAGCGCAGGACCTGGCGGTCTTTTCGCCCGACTATTTGAACGAAAAGGTGACGTTGGTGGGCATTGTGGCCATCGGCACCTGGGGGCCGGCGGGGGCCATCGGCCACGGCGTGCCGCCGCAGACGGTGCAGATCGATGCCCCGGTGGATTCGATGGACGATGAGGAGGTGCGCGCCTTCCACGCGGGCGGCGAGCGCGGCGTGCGCCTGGGCTACGCGCCGCTGCTCATCGCCCACGGCAACCCGCTGGCCCGCCACCTCCTGCTCGATATCATCGCGCGGCTGGAAGCGCTCTGCCCGCAGGCGGCAGCGCAACTCCAGGTCGTCAAGGCCAACGTGGCCTGGCGGGCGGCAGTTGAACCGTTGGGATAGACGTACTGGTGTCGTAGTAGCGGGCTTCAGCCGCCCAGACCACAACAGAGCGAGCGCCGCTTGGTGCGAGGCGTGTGCCACAGCGGGGCAAACGGCTAAAGCCGTCACTACAAAGGGTTTCGCTGCAGATAACGGGTGACCCCAATGCGCGATGGCTGGGGGACCCCCTACCGTTCCCCCCGCGAGGGGGAATGGGTTGCTCGCGGCTGCGATGCTCGCCGCCGGGCTCCGGCGCACCATGCAGGAGGCATTGGGACACCAACCTATTCCCCCTCGCGGGGGGAACGGTAGGGGGTCCCCCAGCCACAGTGTGGCCGAGTGTATGAGGAGAGCGATGATGGCCCGTCCCATCGGCACGGCCAAGGGCCCGGGCGAGGCGGCCCATGAGTACACCTTTATCACGCCCGACCGCGAGCAGACGGTGCGCAGCGGCGAGTTTGTCTATTATGAGGCGCCGGTGGACGGCGAGCTGCGCCAGGTGCTGGGGCGCGTGGCCGCGCGCCGGCCGGTGCGCCTCTTCCCCGACGGCTTCTTGGCCGACCCCGAGGTGCGCCCCGAGACGGTGGCCGGCATGATCGGCTACGCCCCCGAGGAGCCCGAGCTCTTTGAGGTGACGGCGACCATCCTGGGCTATTACGACGAGGCGCTGCACGATTTCGTCAACCCGCGGCTGCCGCCCCGCGCCGGCCACCCCATCTACATCGCCGAAGACGAGCTGCTGGCGCGGGTGCTCAACCGCCGCGTGCCCGGCCAGGTGGGCGCGGCGCACATAGGCGCGCTGCTCAGCCGGCCGGGCGACGCCGTGCCGGTGGTGCTCGACGCGAGGGCCATCACCAGCACGCACCTGGCCATCATCGCCTCCACCGGCGCCGGCAAGAGCTACCTGGCCGGCGTGCTCCTCGAGGAGCTCATGGCGCCGCACAACCGCGCCGCGGTGCTCGTGGTGGACCCACACGGCGAGTACGACACCCTGGCCGAGATGCAGGGCGCGGCCGAGCTGCGCGGCGACGACGGCTACCACCCCGAGGTGCGCATCATCCGCCCCGACGACGTCAAGGTGCGCATCTCGTCGCTGACCCTGGGCGACCTGCGCTACCTGTTGCCGAACCTCTCGGAAAAGATGCACTATCGCCTCGGGCAGGCCTACCGCGCCGTGCAGCGCCATTTCGGAAAGAAATGGACGCGCGGCCAGTTCAAGGTGGCGCTGCGCTCCGGCTCGGGCAAGCCGGTCACCGACCCGCGCGCGGATGATGAGCTGGATAATGCAGCCGCCGGCAGCGAGCAGGAGGAGGATAGCACCCTCGGCGCGCTGATCTGGCGTGTCAACCAGCTCTTTAGCGAGTCGCACATCTTTGACGACTATGAGAGCCTGCCGCTGGGCGAGCTCTTCAGGCCAGGGCGCTGCACGGTGCTGCAGCTCAACGAGGTGGACCAGCGCGAGCAGCAGGTGGTGGTGGCTACGCTGCTGCGCCGGCTGCTGCAGGCACGCATCGATACGGAAAAGAAAAAGGCCGCCGAGAGCGACGAGAGCTATCTGCCCTACCCCGCCTTTGTGCTCATCGAAGAGGCGCACAACTTCTGCCCGGCCTCGGCCGACGTCATCACCTCGCAGATCCTCAAGACCGTCCTTTCGGAGGGGCGCAAGTTCGGTGTGGCCGTGGGGCTCATCAGCCAGCGCCCGGGCCGCCTCGATGCCGATGTGCTCTCGCAGTGCATGACGCAGTGCATCCTGCGCATCGTCAACCCCATTGACCAGAACCGCGTCGCCGAGAGCGTGGAGTCGGTGGGGCGCGACCTGCTGGCCGAGCTGCCGGCGCTCTCCAAGGGCCAGGCCGTCATCGCCGGGGCCGCGGTGAACACGCCGCTGCTCTGCCGCGTGCGCCGCCGCATCACGCCCCACGGCGCCGAGGACCCCGACTCTCCCAGCCGCTGGCAGGCCTGGTTCGCCGAGGGGCAGGATGCGAACCGCCGCCGCGACCTCACCCTGCTCCTGCAGCCCGAAAAGCGCGGCCGCGGCCGGCTCTTCAAATCGGAGTGACGAAGCTCACCGCAAAGGCGCAAAGGGAACGCAAAGAGGATGAGTGAAGGGAAGAGCATGTGTGACTGCTCAGCCCGCTGATGTGAGCAGCATCTTGAACCGCAAAGGGCGCCAAGAACGCGAAGGAGACGCCAAGGGAGACTGATGAATCCTTCCTTCAGAGGCTTCGCGTTGCCTTCGCGCCCTTGGCGTTCCTTGCGGTTCAGATGACTCAGCATGATGGGCTGAGTGGTTGCGAGCATGTCATCGCTTCCTTTGCGCCTTTGCGGTGAGCCGTTCCTCATCCCTCAGGAGGCGACGATGTCAAGAGGAGATGTGATCGGCCTGGTGGCCTCCTACGTCTGCGCCTTTGGCCTGCTGGGCGCGGTGGAGGCCATCCGCACATGGCGCGGCTGGCCGCAGGATTTCACGCGCAAGCTGGTGCACATCGGCGCGGGGATGTGGGTGTGGGGCGTCCTCTGGCTCTTTGACGACTGGCGCTGGGGCCTGGTGCCCTTTGCCACGTTCATCGTGCTGAACTATGTCTTCTACCGGCGGCAGACCTTCAAGGCCATGGATGCCGCCGATTCCAGCCCGGGCACGGTCTACTTCGCGCTCTCGATCACGGTGCTCTTTGCGCTGCTATGGCGCAAGGGCGAGGCGGGCGACCGCGCGCCCATCGCCGTGGCCGCGGTGATGGCCATGACCTGGGGCGATGCTTTTGCAGCCATCGTGGGCCGGAATTGGGGCCGGCGCACCTACCACGCCTTTGGCCGCAGCACGCGCACGCTCGAGGGCAGCGCCGCCATGGCCCTCTTCAGCCTGGCCGCCATCGCCCTGACGTTGCTCATCCTGCCCGGCTCTGCGCTCAGCCCGACGAGCGCACCGCTCGGCCCCGCGGCCATCGCCCTGCACGCCGTGGCGGGCGCGGCCGTGGCCACCTTGGCCGAGGCGCTCTCACCTGCAGGGACGGACAACCTCAGTGTGCCCCTGGCCACGGCGCTGGCGCTGTACCTGCTGGCCCGGTGATGGAGCAAGCCGGCGACCAGGCTTCACGCTTCGCGGCCACCCGGTGCCCGACCCTATAAGGGGTTGTGGCGGGCTGCCTGGGGCTGTTGGCCGCTCCCCGCGGGGAGCGGCCAACAGCCCCAGGCAGCCCGCCACAACCCCTTATAGGGTCGGGCACCGGGTGGCCGCGAAGCGTGAAGCCTGGTCGCCGGCTTGCTCCATCACCGGGCCAGCAGGTACAGCGCCAGCGCCGTGGCCAGGGGCACACTGAGGTTGTCCGTCCCTGCAGGTGAGAGCGCCTCGGCCAAGGTGGCCACGGCCGCGCCCGCCACGGCGTGCAGGGCGATGGCCGCGGGGCCGAGCGGTGCGCTCGTCGGGCTGAGCGCAGAGCCGGGCAGGATGAGCAACGTCAGGGCGATGGCGGCCAGGCTGAAGAGGGCCATGGCGGCGCTGCCCTCGAGCGTGCGCGTGCTGCGGCCAAAGGCGTGGTAGGTGCGCCGGCCCCAATTCCGGCCCACGATGGCTGCAAAAGCATCGCCCCAGGTCATGGCCATCACCGCGGCCACGGCGATGGGCGCGCGGTCGCCCGCCTCGCCCTTGCGCCATAGCAGCGCAAAGAGCACCGTGATCGAGAGCGCGAAGTAGACCGTGCCCGGGCTGGAATCGGCGGCATCCATGGCCTTGAAGGTCTGCCGCCGGTAGAAGACATAGTTCAGCACGATGAACGTGGCAAAGGGCACCAGGCCCCAGCGCCAGTCGTCAAAGAGCCAGAGGACGCCCCACACCCACATCCCCGCGCCGATGTGCACCAGCTTGCGCGTGAAATCCTGCGGCCAGCCGCGCCATGTGCGGATGGCCTCCACCGCGCCCAGCAGGCCAAAGGCGCAGACGTAGGAGGCCACCAGGCCGATCACATCTCCTCTTGACATCGTCGCCTCCTGAGGGATGAGGAACGGCTCACCGCAAAGGCGCAAAGGAAGCGATGACATGCTCGCAACCACTCAGCCCATCATGCTGAGTCATCTGAACCGCAAGGAACGCCAAGGGCGCGAAGGCAACGCGAAGCCTCTGAAGGAAGGATTCATCAGTCTCCCTTGGCGTCTCCTTCGCGTTCTTGGCGCCCTTTGCGGTTCAAGATGCTGCTCACATCAGCGGGCTGAGCAGTCACACATGCTCTTCCCTTCACTCATCCTCTTTGCGTTCCCTTTGCGCCTTTGCGGTGAGCTTCGTCACTCCGATTTGAAGAGCCGGCCGCGGCCGCGCTTTTCGGGCTGCAGGAGCAGGGTGAGGTCGCGGCGGCGGTTCGCATCCTGCCCCTCGGCGAACCAGGCCTGCCAGCGGCTGGGAGAGTCGGGGTCCTCGGCGCCGTGGGGCGTGATGCGGCGGCGCACGCGGCAGAGCAGCGGCGTGTTCACCGCGGCCCCGGCGATGACGGCCTGGCCCTTGGAGAGCGCCGGCAGCTCGGCCAGCAGGTCGCGCCCCACCGACTCCACGCTCTCGGCGACGCGGTTCTGGTCAATGGGGTTGACGATGCGCAGGATGCACTGCGTCATGCACTGCGAGAGCACATCGGCATCGAGGCGGCCCGGGCGCTGGCTGATGAGCCCCACGGCCACACCGAACTTGCGCCCCTCCGAAAGGACGGTCTTGAGGATCTGCGAGGTGATGACGTCGGCCGAGGCCGGGCAGAAGTTGTGCGCCTCTTCGATGAGCACAAAGGCGGGGTAGGGCAGATAGCTCTCGTCGCTCTCGGCGGCCTTTTTCTTTTCCGTATCGATGCGTGCCTGCAGCAGCCGGCGCAGCAGCGTAGCCACCACCACCTGCTGCTCGCGCTGGTCCACCTCGTTGAGCTGCAGCACCGTGCAGCGCCCTGGCCTGAAGAGCTCGCCCAGCGGCAGGCTCTCATAGTCGTCAAAGATGTGCGACTCGCTAAAGAGCTGGTTGACACGCCAGATCAGCGCGCCGAGGGTGCTATCCTCCTCCTGCTCGCTGCCGGCGGCTGCATTATCCAGCTCATCATCCGCGCGCGGGTCGGTGACCGGCTTGCCCGAGCCGGAGCGCAGCGCCACCTTGAACTGGCCGCGCGTCCATTTCTTTCCGAAATGGCGCTGCACGGCGCGGTAGGCCTGCCCGAGGCGATAGTGCATCTTTTCCGAGAGGTTCGGCAACAGGTAGCGCAGGTCGCCCAGGGTCAGCGACGAGATGCGCACCTTGACGTCGTCGGGGCGGATGATGCGCACCTCGGGGTGGTAGCCGTCGTCGCCGCGCAGCTCGGCCGCGCCCTGCATCTCGGCCAGGGTGTCGTACTCGCCGTGTGGGTCCACCACGAGCACCGCGGCGCGGTTGTGCGGCGCCATGAGCTCCTCGAGGAGCACGCCGGCCAGGTAGCTCTTGCCGGCGCCGGTGGAGGCGATGATGGCCAGGTGCGTGCTGGTGATGGCCCTCGCGTCGAGCACCACCGGCACGGCGTCGCCCGGCCGGCTGAGCAGCGCGCCTATGTGCGCCGCGCCCACCTGGCCGGGCACGCGGCGGTTGAGCACCCGCGCCAGCAGCTCGTCTTCGGCGATGTAGATGGGGTGGCCGGCGCGGGGCGGCAGCCGCGGGTTGACGAAATCGTGCAGCGCCTCGTCGTAATAGCCCAGGATGGTCGCCGTCACCTCAAAGAGCTCGGGCTCCTCGGGGGCGTAGCCGATCATGCCGGCCACCGTCTCGGGGCGCACCTCGGGGTCGGCCAAGAAGCCGTCGGGGAAGAGGCGCACCGGCCGGCGCGCGGCCACGCGCCCCAGCACCTGGCGCAGCTCGCCGTCCACCGGCGCCTCATAATAGACAAACTCGCCGCTGCGCACCGTCTGCTCGCGGTCGGGCGTGATAAAGGTGTACTCATGGGCCGCCTCGCCCGGGCCCTTGGCCGTGCCGATGGGACGGGCCATCATCGCTCTCCTCATACACTCGGCCACACTGTGGCTGGGGGACCCCCTACCGTTCCCCCCGCGAGGGGGAATAGGTTGGTGTCCCAATGCCTCCTGCATGGTGCGCCGGAGCCCGGCGGCGAGCATCGCAGCCGCGAGCAACCCATTCCCCCTCGCGGGGGGAACGGTAGGGGGTCCCCCAGCCATCGCGCATTGGGGTCACCCGTTATCTGCAGCGAAACCCTTTGTAGTGACGGCTTTAGCCGTTTGCCCCGCTGTGGCACACGCCTCGCACCAAGCGGCGCTCGCTCTGTTGTGGTCTGGGCGGCTGAAGCCCGCTACTACGACACCAGTACGTCTATCCCAACGGTTCAACTGCCGCCCGCCAGGCCACGTTGGCCTTGACGACCTGGAGTTGCGCTGCCGCCTGCGGGCAGAGCGCTTCCAGCCGCGCGATGATATCGAGCAGGAGGTGGCGGGCCAGCGGGTTGCCGTGGGCGATGAGCAGCGGCGCGTAGCCCAGGCGCACGCCGCGCTCGCCGCCCGCGTGGAAGGCGCGCACCTCCTCATCGTCCATCGAATCCACCGGGGCATCGATCTGCACCGTCTGCGGCGGCACGCCGTGGCCGATGGCCCCCGCCGGCCCCCAGGTGCCGATGGCCACAATGCCCACCAACGTCACCTTTTCGTTCAAATAGTCGGGCGAAAAGACCGCCAGGTCCTGCGCTGGCGACAGGCGCGGCCCCAGCGCGCCGAACTCGGGGTTGACCAGCACCGTGTTGTAGATGATGCCGACGACGGCCTGCCCCGCACCGCCGGCCACGCGCACGAACCTGCCGAAGGCATAGTCGGCCGGGCCGGGCACGTGCTCCACCTCGCCGGGCTGGTGCACCTGGCACACATAGTCGATGTGGCTCGAGGATCGGGCGATTTTGCCGATGCGCATGATGATCCTCTCCTGTGGGGTTTATGGTGGTTTGGCTGCCGTGCGGGCCGCCCGCGGGCGGCCCGCACGGCAGCCAAACCACCATAAACCCCACTTGTATGGCTATCTTCTCCCGAGTTTGCTGCCTGCCTTGCGGCTGAAGCGCAGGGGCAGCCCCTCCTGCGCGGCGAAGCGCTGAAAGGCGGCGCAAAAGCGCTCGCGGTCCTGCATGGTGATGACGGCGACGGCGTCGGCGGTCTCGATGGCGTAGGGGTAGCCGTTGCCGACGACGCACTCGGCGCGCACCACGTCGAGCACCGCCTCGAGCCGGCCCGCCTCCACCAGCCAGCGCGGCACCTCGAGCCGGGCCGGTGGATTGCCGGCGGTCGTCTGCAGGTAGGTGAACGCCACCTGCTCATAGTACTTGCCGTCGAGCGGGGCCACGCGGTCGTCGCGGGCGCAGATCCAGGCCGGCGTGCGCTCGCCCCAGGTGAGCAGCGGGTGCAGGAAGGCGGCATCGGCCACGCGGCGCTCGCCCCGCACCTGGCCGATCACGTCGAGCATGGCCGCCAGGTCGGCGGCATAGCTCGTATCCACATAGCCGACGAGCGGCACCTGCGTGCGCTGCGAGGCGGTGAGCAGCCCCGTCACCGCTCGCACGTAGCGCGCCTGGTGCGCCGGCGCCATCTGCTGGGCGAAGGAGACGATGAGCGAGCCGTCAAAGAAGCAGACCGGCCAGGGCTCGCGGCCGCGGTACGCCTCCATGCAGGCCACGAGGCGGCGGCACTCGCCCTCGAAGCGGTGCAGGTTGACCATCTGGTCGGGGAAGCCGTCATCGCCGTGGTCGCCGATGGCCAGCTCGCCGGGCGCCAGCACTTCGAACGCAACGTCCTTGACGTAACTGCCGGCCGGGTCATGGTGGTTCTCGAACCAGCCGATCTGCACGGCGCCCACGGGCAGCGAGAAATCCTTCGACGGCGAGATCTGCGAGCCGTCGACGGCGATGGTGGGCACGCCGACGAGCACCTGGCGCGCCCAGGCGCGCGCCTCTTCGTGGGTGTGCCAGCGGGGCGCAAAGGGCACGACGGGGCCGCGGCAGCGATCGTGCTCGGCGCTGGGCCGCGCGCCCGGCCCGGCGACCCCCGCCAGCCGCGCTTCGACCTCGGCCTGCGGCAGCGCCGACACCTCGAGCCAACGGGCGCGATAGCCCTCCAGGGCGCTGCCGTGGGCCGCGCCGTAGCCGGTGAACAGCTCGCGCTTGGCGGCCAGGGCCGTGGCCACGCGACGCAGATCGAGCATCAGCTCACCACCCTGCTCGCCCCATCCTCCTTGGCGATGCGCACAATGTGGTCGGTGGCCTGCTCGAACGTGTCGTCGTGGCTGACGACAAAGAGCTGGCCAAAGCCCTTCACCGTCAGGATCTGCTCGGCCAGGTTCTCGCGCCGCGTGTCGTCGAGGTTGGAGGTGGGCTCGTCAAAGAAGGCGATGTCGATCCCCGAGACCTCGCGGAGCAGCGCCAGGCGCACGGCGAGCGCCGCGGCCATCTGCTCGCCGCCCGAGAGCTGCTGGAAGGTGCGCTGGTAGCTCTTGTGCTCGAGCAGCACCTCATAGTCCTCGCTCCAGTGCAGGCGGCTGATCTGGTCGCTTGTGATGTCGCTGTACAGGCCGGCGGCTTCGAGCGAGATGGTGTCGACCAACGCCTTGGTGATCTGAGGGCCGGCCTCTTTGATCGTGCGCCGCAGGTACTCGAGTAACTGTCCTAGCTCGCGCCAGCCGGCGAGCTCCTGCCTGGCCTGGCGCCATTGCGCCTGCACCTGATGCAGGTGGGCGATGCGCGCCTGGGCGCGCGCGAGCTCGGCGCCCTGCATTTCTACCGTGGCCAGGAGCCGGCTCTCTTCGCCGCTGGCCTGTTGGTAGGCATCGACCGTGCGCCCATAGTCCTCGGCGTGGTAGGCCGCCGTGGCCGCGGCCAGCTCGCCCGCCAGCGCCTCGCGGCCCTGGCGCACGCCCTGCAGCTCACCCTGCACGTGCTCGCGCTCGGCCAGGCGGGTGGGCAATACCCCGGCTTCGCGCTCGTGCTGCAGGTAGCGCCGGTGGTCGGGTTCTGCCGCTGCGAGCGCCTCGCGTACGGTGGCCACCTGCTCGTCGAGCCCGGCATAGGCGGTGAGCTGCCCCTGCAGCTCGGCCAACCGCGCCGCGCCCGCCGCCTCGCGGGTGCGCTCGCGCTCCACCCGCTGCGCCAGCGCCGCGCGCTCGCGGGCTGTATCGAGGGCGCGCTCGTAGGCGCGGCGCGGGTCGCCGAGGGCGGCCAGCTCGGCCTCGAGCGCGGCGGCCCGCGGCTGCGCCTGGGCCAGGCGCTCCGCCTCCTGCCTGGCCTCCTGCACGGCTGCGCGCCCGGCCGCGCACTGCGCCTCGAGCGCCTCGCGCTCCGCTGCCCGGGGCAGCCGCGCCCGGCGCCGCTCCAGCGCCTGCAGGGCCGCCGTCACTGCCTCGCGCTCGGCCTGGGCCGCGCCCTCTTGCGCCGCCAGCTCGGCGAGACGCTCGCGCAGCGCCTCCGCCTGCCCGACGTTGCGCCGCAGCAGCTCGCTGCGCCGCCCCTCGCCCAGCTCGGCCTCGCATACCGGGCACTGCGCCGCCGCCACCTCGCCCAGGGCTGCGCTCTGCTCCTCGACGTGCGCCAACGCGGCCTGTCGCACGGCATGCTCGGCGCGCAGCGTATCAAAGTCGCGCGCCAATGACTCCAGCCGCGCCGTGCGCTCGCCGCGCTCCTGCTCCAGGCGTGCCGTCTCCTCGAGCCCGGCCAACACCGCCTGCAGCCGCGTTTCGAGCTCGGCCAGGCGGGCGCGTTCGCGCTCCAGCGCTCTGGCGGCTGCCTCCCAGCGCCGCGCCTCGCCCTGTGCCTCGCTCAGGGCCGCCTCCAGCCGCGCCTGCTCCTCGGCCTTGGGTTGCAGCCGCTCGGCCTCGGCGGCCGCATCCTGCGCGCGCGCCAGGTCCTCCTCGGCGCGGCGCAGACGCTCGGCGGCGAGGGTGGCCTCCACCTGGCCTGCGCTCAACGCCTGGCGCAGGCGCGCCCGCTCCTCACGCCGCGCCTCGAGCGCCCGCTGCCGCTGCTGCGCCTCGAGGTAGACGCGATGCCCGGGCTCGCTCTCGGCCAGGGCGCGCTGTGCCTCCTCGGCGGCCGCCACCGAGCGGTGCGCCTGCTCGAGCTGCGCCTTCAGGCCGGCGATGCGCTCGTCGAGCCGGCCGGCCTCTTCGGTGAGCTTTTGCAGACGGTCGCGGGCGGCCTCGAGCGCGCGCTTGTCAACGGCGAGCGCGGCCAGTTGCACTGTGAGCTCGGCCAGGCGCGCGCGGCCGCTTTCCAGCGCCTGCGCCAGCGTCGCCGCCATCTCCTCCAGGCCGGGCAGCTCGCGGGCCTCGGCCTGCAGGCCGGCGATGAGCGTCTCGGCGGCGTGCACGTGCTCCTCGACGGCGCGCCGCGAGTCGAGCAGCGCCTCGAAGGCCTGCGCATACTCTTCGACGCGCAGTAGGGGGTTGAATACCGCGCGGCGCACGCTCGGCTTTTCGAGAAAGGCCGCGGTCAGCAGCCCCTGGGGCACGCCGACGGCATCGTGAAAGAGTGCGGCCAGGTCCACCGTCTCGTCGACGCCGAACTGCTCGCGCAGCCAGTTGCGCACGTCGACGGCGCCGTCGGCTACCTTGCCGTCGAGCTCGGGGTCATAGACATAGTACTGCGTCGCGGCACCGCAGCGGCGCACCACGCGGTACTCGCGCTCGTCGGCGGCCAGCACGGTCACGGCGATGGTCGCCGTCTTTTCGCCCTCGCGCACCAGGTTGGCAATCGGCCGGCAGGGGACGTGGTCGAAGAGGGCGTAGCCCAGCGCTCCGAGGATGGTGCTCTTGCCGGCGCCGTTGGGGCCGCAGATGGCGTTGGTGCCGCGGGCAAAAGTCACCGTCTCGTGGGCGTACGACTTGACGTTCTCCAGCTCGAGCGTGCGGATTTCCATCGGCTAATCGCCCTGCGCGGCGAGCTGGCCGCGCGCCTCGCGCAGGTAGCCCAGGATGTCGTCGGGCGACGAGCCCGTGAGCGTCCTGCGCTTCAGCTCGATGGCCACCTCGGCCCACTGGCTGGCTGCGGAGCGAAAGCGCTCGTCGCGCTCGATCAGCCCGCAGAGCACTTGCTGCTCGAGCTGGGCGCGCGAGCCGGCCGGGCCTACGTCGACGTTGGAGCCGGCGGGCTTGGCCTTGTTCTGCACCCGCGCCAGCAGCGCCTCAAAGGCCGCTGTGACAGTGTCTTCGACATGCCCGATGTCGAGGTCGAGGCGGTCGAAGGGGAGCGTGCCCTCCAGGGTCAGCTCCACCACCGGCGGGCGGTCGTCGCCGGCGGGGCGCATGGCCGCCGCGGATTCGGCCTTGGCGCGCACGGCATCGTAGATGGCCTGGGGGCTGGCGCAGGCGTCAACCGAGACCTGGAGCCGGATGAAGCGCCGCCGCGGCGTGGCTACGAGCTCGGCCTGGTGGGCCATGGCGCTGTGTGCCGCCAGCTCGACCAGGTAGTAGCCGCGCTCGGCCCACTCACTCTCGTCCACCGACCAGGTCTCGAGCGACCCGGGGTTAAAGATCCAATTGTCGACCTCGTAGGGTTTGTGGATGTGGCCCAGGGCGACATAATTGACCAGCGGTCGCAGCGGTTCGATGGCGCGGCGCGTCACGGCGCCCGAGCAGCGGTCGAGGATGCCCTCGAGCCCGGCGTGCATCAGGAGGATCGAGTAGGCCGGCGCCGGGCCTGCGAGCGCCGCCAGCCCCTCGGTAAACATGGCCAGCACGCGGTCGGTCGAGGCGCCATAGTACTTCAAGCCATACACGCGCACGCCGCCGGGCAGGTCCACGTAGGCGCCGCCGCCCTCGGGGGCGTAGGGCGCAAAGTGCAGCCGGCCATCCTGCACGGCGGGGTTGAGCAGCGTGATCAGGCCGATGGCGTCGAGGAATTCGAGCCACGAGTACTGGTCGCGGTAGTGGGCGCGCTCGTGGTTGCCCTCCACGGCGATGGCCGGGATCTGCGCATCCCGCAACTGCTGCAGGCCCTCCACCGCCTGGCGCATGGCGAGGGGGTCGACGGTGCGCTTCTCGAAGAGGTCGCCAGCCAGCAGCACAAAGCTTACCTCGCGCGTGATGGCCTCGTCGACGACGTGCAGAAAGGCCCGGGCGAAATCGTCAAAGCGCTCGCGGGAATTGTACTGTTGGTAGCCCAGGTGAATATCGGCCATGTGCAGGAAGCGCACGGGCATCCTCCGTTGAGGCGGGTGGGCCGGCTGGCCCAGTCCGGTGTGGGCACTATTATACACCGGCGCGCCCAGGGGGCAAGGAGCACGATCACGTAACCGGACTCCCCAACTTGTTGGGGCGAAGCCCAGGGCCGCCCGAACAAGTTCGGGACTCCGGCGGGAGCGAGGGCACGCTATTTGCTGCCCTCTCCAGACGGACCATGGCATACGGAGCATACCATGCAGAGTGGCTGCCTGCCCGAGCATCTGCTGCGCTCGCCCGAGCTGCTGGAGCGTTACCTGATCGAGCAGCGCTCGCCCGCGCTGGCGACCCTGGGGCTGCCCGACGATTTCGTCGTGCCCTGTCACGGCGTCTCCATCGCTAACCTGCCGGCCACGCTCGCCGAGATCCTGGGGGCCAAGCTGACCGGCGCCGCCGGCCCCCTGCCCGACGCGATGTGGATGGGCCTGGCCGATGGCGTGCAGCGGGTTGTGTGGCTCATCCTCGATGCGGCGGGCTGGCTGGACCTGTGCGCGCTGCTGCAGGAGGAGCCAGAGCTGAGCCTGGCACGCCTCGCCCGCGACGGTCGCTGCCTGCCCATCACTTCGGTCTTTCCCAGCACGACCTCGTCGGCGCTGACTACGCTGTGGACGGGCTATGGCCCGGCACAGCACGGCCTCGTGGGCCACATCCTGTACCTGCGCGAGTTCGGCACGGTCGTCGACATGCTGATCTTTAGCCCCATGGGTGTGCGCCAACGCGACGAGATGATCGGGCGCGGGCTCGTGCCCGAAGAGTTCGCGCCGGTGCCGGGGCTAGCCGAGGCGCTCGTGGGGCAGGGCGTGACCACGCGCACGCTCATCAACCTCGACCTGGCGATGACGGGGTTCTCGCGCATCTCCTACCGCGGCGTCGCTGAAGTGGGGCGTTTTGTGACGGCCGCCGACATGTGCGTGCGTCTGCGCCACATGCTGAGCGCCCACAGCAACGAGCGCCTGCTGCTGGTGGGCTATATGCACGAGGTCGACAATATCGGCCACGTCGATGGCCCGGGCGGCGATGCCTGGCGCGCGGGGGTGCGCAGCCTCGCCTTTTCCCTCGAGCGCGAGTTCCTGAACGGCCTGACGCCCGAGGAGCGCCGCGGCACCATGCTCGTGCTCACGAGCGACCACGGCCAACTGCCCCAGCCGGGGGCTTCGATCTATACCACCGACCACCAGGAGCTGCGCAGCCACCTGCTGCTGCCGGCGACCGGTGGCATGCGTGCGGCCTATCTCTACGCCCGCCAGGGCTACGTCGACGCGGTGGAGGCCTACGCGCGCGAGCATCTCGCCGAGCAGTTCGTGCCCATCCGCGCCGGCGCCGCACTGGAGACGGGCCTGCTCGGCTCGGGGCGCCTGGCCCCCGAAGCGGCCAGCCGGCTGGGCGATGTGCTGCTCATCGCGCGCGATCACTATGTGCTCGACCACCGCAAGCGCGAGCACCCGCCCATGGGCATGCACGGCGGCCTCACGCGCTGGGAAATGCTCTCGCCCCTGCTCATGGCCCGGCTCGACTGAAGTGCCGTCAACCGGCTCAAACGCTACGCCATCACCCGGTACGGACCACATGTGGGGGATTTGGCGGGCTGGCGTGTGCCGCCGGTCGCCCCTACAGGGGCGACCGGCGGCACACGCCAGCCCGCCAAATCCCCCTGGCCCAAGCCCTCCTCTGCGTCCTCGGCGCCTCTGCGGTGAACCGTTCTCCCGGCTGGCTTACTCGGGCAGCTCGGCGTGCTCCAGCAGGCTCTGCGCCAGGGCGGCGGCCTGCGCGCGGGGCAGCAGCGTGCGCTCGGGCTCCCAGCGCAGCTTGGCCTCCACCTTGTCGGCCTTGAGGTTGCGCGGGCTGACGGTCAGGCGCAGGGGGATGCCGATGAGGTCCGCGTCGTTGAACTTGACCCCGGCCGACTCCTCGCGGTCGTCGTAGAGCACCTCCAGCCCGGCTTGCTGCAGCTCGCCATAGAGCGCATCGGCAGCGGCCGCGACCTCGGGCTGGTCGAGCCCCAGCGTGACCAGGTGCACCTGGAAGGGCGCCACCGACGGCGGCCAAATGATGCCGCGCTCGTCGTGGTGTTCCTCGACGATGGCGGCCAGCAGGCGCCCGGTGCCGATGCCGTAGGAGCCCATGACGATGGGCCTGGGCCGGCCCTCTTGATCGAGATAGTTGGCGCCGACTGCCGCCGAGTAGCGCGTCCCCAGCTTGAAGAGGTGGCCCAGCTCGATGCCGCGCGCCTCGCTGAGCACGCTTTCGCAGCGCGGGCAGGGCAGGCCGGTGCGGGCCAGGGCGATATCGGCCTCGATGTCGGCCTGGAAATCGCGCGGATAGTTGACGTTGAGATAGTGGTAGCCCGGGCGGTTGGCGCCGGCCACCAGGTTGCGGCCCAGGCGCACCGAGTCGTCGGCCACCACGCGCACGCCGCTCAAGCCGCTCAGACCCACCGGTGAGGCATAGCCGGCGACGATGCCGTGCGCCTGCAGTTCCTCCTCCGTGGCCGGGTGCAACTCCGCACCGCCCAGCACGTTCGTCAGCTTGACCTCGTTGATCGACAGGTCGCCACGGATGACGGCAAAGATCAGCTCGCCCAGCGATGTGGTGTAAAAGACCGCCTTGAGCGTCTGCTCGGTGGGCACGCCCAGGAAGGCCGCCACGTCTTCGATGGTCTTCATCTCGGGCGTGGGCACGGGCTGGATCTCGCGCTCGGCCTCGGCTGACGGTACACCCTTGCGGAACTCGGCCCGCTCGACGTTGGCGCTGTAGGCGCAGCCGCCGCAGGCGATGAGCGTGTCTTCGCCGATGTTGGTGATGGCCATGAACTCGTGCGACACAGCGCCGCCCATCATGCCGGTGTCGGCCTCCACGGCGACATGGTCCAGGTGGCAGCGCTGGAAGATCTTGACATAGGCTTCGTACATCTTGGGGTAGAACTCGTCGAGGCTCGCCTGGTCGGTGTGGCAGCTATAGGCGTCTTTCATCACAAACTCGCGCACGCGGATCAGGCCGCCGCGCGGCCGCGGCTCGTCGCGGAACTTGGTCTGGATGTGGTAGACCATGAAGGGCAACTGGCGGTAGGAAAAGACCTCCGACTTGACCAGGTCGGCGATGACCTCTTCGTGCGTCATGGCGATGACCAGGTCGTGGCCCCAGCGGTCGCGGAAGCGGACGAGTGCGGGGCCGGGGGCGGGCGCCTGCCAGCGGCCGGTGGCCTGCCAGACCTCGGCGGGGTGCACCACGGGCAAGAGCAGCTCCTGCCCGCCGATGCGGTCCATCTCCTCGCGCAGGATGCGCTCGATCTTGGCCAAGACGCGCCAGCCCAGCGGCAGGTACGAGTAGATGCCCGCCGCGAGCTGGCGGATCATCGCCGCGCGCACGAGCAACTGGTGGCTCACCAACTCGGCCTCGGCCGGCACCTCGCGCAGCGTGCGCCCGAAGAGCTGTGAAAAACGCATCCCGTGGGCCTCCTTCCAAGACAGCAGTCAGTGATCGGCCGTCAGCCTTCGCCGTTGACCTGCGATTATAGCCTGGCACAGGCCAAGCCGCAAGCGCGTCGCCCACCAGGGGCATGGACCATACGTTTGTAGTACCGGAGAGCGGGTGCGGGGGCGGGCGTGCTGCGCCCACAGGGCGCAGCACGCCCGCCCCCGCACCCGCTCTCCGGTACTACAAGCATGTGCCCCTCTCAGAGGGCGAGCTTGACCGGATCGCTCTCCCCCTTATAATGCCCTGCATGGCATGAAGGGGAGGTGACCGGCATGGGCCTGACGGTGCGGATGCTGATGGTGGGGCCGCTGCAGACGAACTGCTACGTGGCGAGCTGCGAGGAGACGAGAGATGCAGTGGTGATCGACCCGGGTGGCGACGCGCAGCGCATCCTGCGCACGGTACGCGACGCCGGGCTGACGGTGCGCCTGATCGTCGCTACCCACGCGCACTTTGACCACGTCATGGCCAACGCGGCGCTGCAACAGGCGACCGGCGCCCCCATCGCCATCGGCCGGCTCGACGCCAGCGACCTGGCCAAGCCGGTGCAGGTCTTTGGCCTGATGATGCCAGGCCCGGCCAGCCCGCCCGCCGGCCGCCTGCTCGACGACGGCGAAGAGATCGCCGTGGGCCGCGAGTCGCTGCGCGTGCTCTTTACGCCCGGCCACTCTTCGGGCGGTATCTCGCTCTACTATGCGCCGCAGCCGCTCGTCTTCTCGGGCGACGCGCTCTTCCGCATGGGCATCGGCCGCACCGACCTCTGGGGTGGCGACTATGGCACGCTCATCCGCTCCATCCGCGAGCGCCTCTTCACCCTGCCCAGCGACACCGTCGTCTACCCCGGCCACGGCCCGGCCACGACCATAGGGGAAGAGAAAGCGGACAACCCATTCTTCGCCTGAACGGCAACACGGCTGCTTCCGGCGCCATGGCCGATGCAGGCAACCCGGTGCGCTACCCGGCCTCGCTCATCGAGCCGGAGCGATCGATCAGGAACGCGTAATCAATGGCGGTCCTGGATAGCCTGCGAATGGTGGTCACCTGCTCCCACGATACGTTCCCTGCTGAGATGCTTCGGCCTGCCAACTGGGTCGTTACGCTGATCGCGATCTGGAGGAACGCGACCTCGAGGAGTGGAAAGGCCGATATTGTCGCGGCGGGGAACCCGCCGGCATCACCGATCGCGCCCAGCGCCCCTTTGTCGATTTGCTGGCCCTCGCCGACGCCGATCAAGAAGGGAAAGTTGGATGGCTCGTGGTTGAAGCGCTGGCCAACGAAGCGGCCAATGGCTGTAGGGTTGTTGCGGTACTTGTAGCTTTCGTTGTCCTGACCGTCGGTGATGATGGTGAGAGGCCAGGGACAATCGCGCCGGCCGGTTCTCCAGAACTCGGCTATCACGTCCTCAATGGAGTCATAGAGCCTGGTCCGCTCATCGCGGATTGAGCTGCGCGTCCTGGCCAGGGCCGAATGAAGGGACGATTCGGTCGTGGTGAAGCTTTGCTCGACGCGGAATGAGTTGCCGAAGGTGGCGATCATCCCGCGGTCAAGGCGCTCCTGATGAAGATGGCACACAAAGACTCCTGCTGCCCCCACCGCATAGTCGATCTTCTTCATGCTGCTTGTCACTCCTCTGCTGGGAGGCCACACAGGCCAGTTTCTGGACGAACAGGAAGCATACATCGATCATATTATACTCACAGAGCGCATTTCACGCAATTCCAGCACGTGCTCGACTGCCAGGCACCCGCACGGTGCTCCACTAAGAGCGCCTGGGTGGCAGCCGGGCACGCGGCCATTAGGCCCAAGAAAGGGGTATTGTGGAACACGCGGGGCTGCCTGCCCCTGCTGCCCGTTGGCAGCAGGGGCAGGCAGCCCCGCGTGTTCCACAATACCCCTTTTGAGGCTCCGTATCGGGCAGGGGCGAAGCGCGCCACCCGATCGCCGGCGCGAGGCGGTCAGCGCGCTGGCGCGTAGCTCTGTCGCACCATCCCCTGGCCCTCGTGGCTATAGACATAGTCGACAAAGGCCTTGGCCTTGCTCGAGATGGCGCTGGGCGTGACCAAGAGCAGCGGGTAGGTGAGCGGGTAGCGGCCCTCGGCCACGGTGGCGACGTCGGGGAGGGCGCCATCGAGCGCGAGCACCTTGACCTGCTCGCCTGCCCAGGGCGCGCTGATGTAGCCGATGGCCCCGGGATGGGAGGCCACATAGTCGGCGATGGCCTCATCGCCGGGCATGACGACCGCCGAGCCGATGACGCGCGTGCCCCCGAGCCCCCGCTCGAAGGCGTCGCGCAGCGGCGCGCCCGGCTCGCGGCACACCAGGCCGATGGTGCGGTCCTCGCCGCCCAACTCGCTCCAGCGCCGCACGCTGCCCGTCAACGCCCCCTGCAGTTGCTCGAGGGTCAGCCCCGGCACGGGGTTCGACGGGTGGACGACGACGGCCAGCGCGCCGGTGGCCAGCGGCCACACCGTCAGGCGCTCGCGGCCGGTTTCGGGGTCCAGCGTCTCGGCGGGGTCTAGCGTGCGCTCGACGAAGGCCAGGTCGGCTGTGCCGTTGCGCAGCGCCCGGATGGCGTTGGCGGCGCCGAGCTCGAGCGGCTCGAGCGTCACGTAGCTGTGGCGCGCCCGGTAGTGCGCGCCGAGTTCGTCGAGCAGCGGCGCGGCTGACGGCGCCACCGCCACCCGCAGGTGCTCGGGCACCGGCGTGGCCTGCGGCGGCGTGCAGGCCAGGGAACCGAGCAGGCAGCCTGCGAGCGCCAGCAAGAGCGCCGCGTGCCTGGCGATGTGAGGGAGCCAGTAAGGGTTCAAGGGTCTACCACCATTGACAACTGCTTGAGGTTGGCCCACCTGTACTGCCCTGGGCCAGATACCGGGCTGCCCGCTTCGCATCCTCCCGGTGCGGGCCCTTCTTGAGGGGGTTTTGGGCATTGTCTGGCGTTGCCGGCCCGCCCGCGGGCGGGCCGGCAACGCCAGACAATGCCCAAAACCCCCTCTCCGGGCGCAGGGCCGGGCGGCGGCAGCGCGCTATGCCCGGCTCAGGCCCGGGCGAGGGCTAACGTACGAGCGTGAGCACGATGCCGAGCACACCGGCGACGGCGCAGTACGCGGCGAAGGGCAGCAGGCTGTGCCTGCGCAGATAGCTGAGCAGGAAGCGGATGACCAGGTAGCCGCTGACCGCCGCGACGAGAAAGCCCACCGCCAGTGGCAGCGCGTCCTGCAGGCCGCCCGCCTTGACCAGCTTGAGCAGCGCCAGTCCGCCGGCCCCGGCGATCACCGGCGTCGCCAGCAGGAACGAAAAGCGCGCGGCATCTTCGCGCGAAAAGCCGGCGACCCGCCCCGCGGCCATGGTGGCGCCCGAGCGCGAGATGCCCGGCGCAATGGCCAGGCCCTGGGCCAAACCGATCAGGAGGGCCTGCGGCAGGCCGATCGCCTCCAGGCGCCGCGCCGCACCGGCCCAGCGCTCGCCGGCCCACAGGATCAGCGCCGTCACCAGCAGCAATGCCGACACCCGGCCGGGCGAGCTGAACAGCGACTCGAAGAAATCCTCGGCGGCGAGGCCCAGGATGACCGCCGGGATGGTGCCGACGATCAGCGCCCAGGCCACGGCGCTCTGGCCGACGGCCGTGGCGCCTTGAGACGTGACAGGTCTTCCGACACCTGTCACGTCTGCGGTGGCCACACTGCGCCGCCGCAGGCTGGCGAACCAGTCGGCGGCGAGGGTCAGCCAATCGCGCCAGAAGACGGCCAGGACCGCGACCAGGGTGCCCAGGTGCAGCACCGCGTCGAAGGCCAACCCCGGGTTCGCCCAGCCGAAGAGCCAGGGCACGAGCACCAGGTGGCCCGAGCTGGAGACGGGGATGAACTCGGTCAGTCCCTGCACCAACCCCAAGATGACTGCCTGAAGCAGGCTCACTTTGAATCCTTGTCCTTTCTATCCGGGCGACAGTCGGCCGCCATGCTCCGCTGCTTTCCGGCCCTGATCCAGGGGGTTTTTTGCGGGCTGGTTGCTCCCGCCGGCTGCCCCTGGCGCCGCTGTGGGGGCGCCAGGGGCAGCCGGCGGGAGCAACCAGCCCGCAAAAAACCCCTCAGAAGGGGCCATACCGGGCTCGTGCGGAGCGTGTAAGCCGGTTGCTGGCCCAGGACGCTGCGCTCCGACAGGCTGCTGGGCGATGGGCCTTTGCCGAGGGCGGGAGCGGCTCCCGAACCGCCCCTACGTTTGCCGGCGTCGCCGATACAGCTCCGCACTGCGCAGGCGGCTGGTCTCGTCGACCGGCGTGTACTGGGCCAGGAACTCGTCTCTGAGGGCGGTGAAGCGGCCCTCGGCGATGGCGGCGCGGATTTCGCGCATCAGCCCCACGAGGTAGCTGACGTTGTGGATCGTGTTGAGCACCAACCCCAGCACCTCGCCCGCCTGCAGCAAGTGCCGCAGGTAGGCGCGCGAAAAGTGTTGGCAGGTGTAGCAGCAGCAGTGCTCGTCGATGGGCGCGGGGTCCTCGGCGTACTGGGCGTTGCGCAGGTTGATGCGACCAAGGCGGGTGAACACGGCGCCGTTGCGTGCCAGCCGCGTGGGCAGCACCGAGTCAAAGATGTCGATGCCGCGGCTGACCCCCTCGAAGAGGTCCTCGGGCGCGCCCACGCCCATCAGGTAGTGCGGACGGCTGGCGGGCAGGCAGGGTACGGTGGCCTCGACCATGGCCCACATGACTTCTTTGGGCTCGCCCACGCTCAGGCCGCCGATGGCGTAGCCGGGGAAGGGCATCTCGCTCAGCGTGTAGGCCGACTCCTCGCGCAGGTCGCGGTAGCCCCCGCCCTGCACGATGCCAAAGAGCGCTTGGTCCTTGCGGCGGTGCGCGGCCAGGCAGCGCTCGGCCCACTGGTGCGTGCGGCGCATGGCGCGCTCGGCCTGCTCGCGGTCGAGCGGGGGCGAGCACTCGTCAAAGGCCATGATAATATCGGCGCCCAGCAGTTCCTCGGTCTCGATCGCCTTCTCGGGCGTCAAAAAGTGCTCCGAGCCGTCGATGTGCGAGCGAAAGAGCACTCCCTCGTCGCTCACGCGGCGCAGGTTCTCGAGGCTGAACACCTGGAAGCCGCCCGAGTCGGTCAGGATGGGATGCTCCCAGCCCATAAAGCGGTGCAGGCCGCCCAGGCGCGCCACCGTCTCGGCGCCGGGGCGTAGGAAGAGGTGGTAGGTGTTGGCGAGGACCATCGAGGCGCCAGCCTCTGCGACCTCGCGCGGCGTCAGCGTCTTGACCGTGGCCTGTGTGCCCACCGGGCAAAAGACCGGCGTCTCCACCTCGCCGTGGGGCGTGCGCATCAGGCCCAGGCGGGCGCCGCTCGCGCCGTCGCGTTCTTGTACCGTGAACTCGAAGGACATCTGCACCAGACTCTGCACCTCCAACAGCGCTCTATCGTGCAAGCACGGGCTATTATATCTCGCCTGCCGCGCTGGGGCAAAGCGCCTAGTCAACGGTTCATCTTGTGCTTGTAGTGAGGGAGTGTGGGTGTGGGCCTGGCCCCGCCGCCCACGGGCGGCGGGGCCAGGCCCACACCCACACTCCCTCACTACGAACGAGGTTCCCGAAGACTGTCAGCTCTCGGCCACAGGCAGGCTGAACGAGAACGTGCTCCCGATCCCCACTTGGCTCTCGGCCCAGACGCGGCCGCCGTGCGCCTCGACCAGTTGCCGCGTGATAGAAAGCCCCAGCCCCACTCCCTCGCGCCGCTCGCGGACCGTGCCCGACCGGAAGTAGCGCTGGAACAGCCGCGGCAGGTCCTCGGGCGCGATGCCCGGCCCGCGGTCGGCCACCGAGGTGATGACCAGGCCATCCTCCTGCCGTGCGCTCACCGTCACCGGCGTGCCGGGCGCGGAGTACTTGAGCGCGTTGGACCACAGGTTCGTCATGATGCGCTCCAACCGCGCCCGATCGGCAGAGACGGAGGGCAGGCCCTCGGCCACCTGCACATCGATGCGCGCGGTGTCGAGGCTCGCCGCCAGGCGCTCCTTGAGCCCGAGCAGAAACGCACGCAGGTCCACCTGCTGCCGGCTGAGCTGAAGCTGGCCCGACTCCGAGCGCGCCGCATCGACCAGGTCCTGGATCATCGTGTTCATGCGCTGGGCGCCGGCGACGATGGCTTCGGCGCGCTGGCGCTCGCGTTCGAGGCCGGCCTGTGCCAGGTGGCGCTCGCAGAGCTGGGCCTGCCCCATGATGCCGGCCAGCGGGTTGCGCAGGTCGTGCGAGACGGCGCGCAGCATGTCCTCACGCTGCTCCTGCAGCGCGACAAGCGCGCTGACGTCGGAGAGGTTGAGCACTGCGCCGAGGATGTGCCCCTCCCGGTCGCGGATCGGCCCCGCGCTCAGCAGCAGCTCGCGGCGCTCGTGGCTCTCGGGCTGCTGTATGGTCACGCGGTAGCCCGCGAGGCGCTCGCCGCGCAGTGCCCGGTCGCGGACGAACTCGCCGGGCCGCAGGGGCGTACCATCGGCGGTGCGCATCTCCGTCACGCGCGTGCGCTCCTCGCGCGAGAGCTCTGGCCAGCGCGGCCCCACCCCCAGGAGGCGCAGCGCCGGGTCGTTGATGCGCACGACCTCGCGCTGCGGCCCATAGATGATCAGCCCGTCGTTGATGGCGCCGATGGTGGCGGCGAGCTCGGCGGCGTGGCGCTCGGCCTGCTCAGCCGCCTGCAGCGCGCGGCTGCGGGCCCGCTCGAGGGCGGTGGTCTCCCAGAGCACGACGAGCACCGCGTCGGTCTCGTTCCAGGGCAGGCGGCGCAGATGCCCCGAGTAGTCGTGCCGCGAGCCGTTGGGGAAGGTGCGCTCGTAGTGCGGGATGTCAACCGGCTCGCCACTGGCCAAGACGCGGCGGATCAGGGGCAGGGTGCGATAGCCCATGGCCGCTTCCCACACTTCCTGGAAGGGCCGGCCCAGGGGATCGACCTCGGGGTTGGGCGTGAGCGCGCGGTAGGCCGGGTTGATGAGCTCAAAGCGCGCCTCGGGGCCGGCGACGACGGCCAGCCCGCTCGGGTCGGCCTCGAAGGTCGTCTCGAGCGCACGGCGTTGACGGCGGCTGGCGGCCAGCAGCCGCTCGCGCTCTCCCTCGACGCGCCTGCGCTCCGAGATATCGGTCAGCACCACGACTGCGGCGATGATGTGGCCCTGGTCGTCGCGGATCGGCGCCGCGCTCTGGCTGGTCGTGACCGTGGTGCCATCGGGCCGCGGGATGCTGATCTCCTCGTCGCGCACCGCCGCTCCCTGCAGGGCGCGTGTGAGGGGCCACTCCTCGGCTGCATAGGGCCGGCCGTCGGCGTGGTAGCCCGCGTATGCCGCATAGCCCTGCACCGTCTCGGCCCGCGGCAGCGCACCACCCCAGATGTGGGCGGCCTGCGTGTTGCCGAGCATGAGCCGGCCCGAGGGGGCCTCGGCGATCAACACCCCCGACGGCATCTGATCCAGCACGGCCTGCAACTGGGCGCGGCTGGCCTCCGCCCGTTCGCGCGCCCGGGCCAGCTCATCTTCGGCCTGCTTGCGTGCCGTCGTCTCGGTGGCGAGCACCAGCAGCGCGTCGGGCCGGCCGGCCACGCCGGCGACACGAACGGCGATAAAGGCAAAGTAGGCCCGGCCCAAGGGGGCGCTGGGGCTGCGGCGGATAGCGAAGGGCACGTCGAACGCCTGGTATGGCTCGCCCGTCTCGAGCACATGGCGGGCCGCCGGCAGCACCTGCACTGCAGCCTCGGGCCACACCTCGGCGAAGGTGCGACCGGCCATCGCCCCGCCTGGCGCGTACGCCTGGAAGACCCGGTTCGCCAGCTCGCAGCGCAGCTCGGGGCCTCGCAGCAGGGCGATGCCGATGGGTGCATTCTCGACGACCGACTCGAGGACCTGGCGCTGCTCCTGGGCCTCCTCCTCGGCGCGCCGGCGCTCTGAGATACCGTGCGCCAGCCAGGCCACGCCGGTCACCGCCCCGTGCGCATCCCTGATCGGCGCGGCCGAGACGGAGACGTCTACACACGCGCCATCCCTGTGCCGGCGCACCGTCGCGTAGCGGCCCACAGCCTCGCCGCGCCCGGCACGCGCCAGGATCCCGGCCAGCTCGGCGGCGCGCTCGGGTGCGATGACCTCGGCGAGCGGCCGGCCCAGCATCTCCGCGGCTGAGTAGCCGTACAGGCGCGCGGCGGCGGGGTTCCACAGCGTGACCAGGCCCGCTAGATCGGTGACGACGATGGCCTCGCCGGCCGCCTCGACGATGGCCTCGGCCTGTTCCAGTGCGGTCCGCGTGTGCTGCATATTGCCTCTCTCAGGGCGTGCGCCCAGTGGGGCGAGCGCGCGCCCCCGTGATTCAGCAAGAGGTGGGCCAGTTCGCAAGCGCAGCGCGGCCACTGCCGGATATCTGCTCCGCTGCTCCCCGGCGCTCGCCACGAAGGGGGTTCTGATGGGCGTGCGAGGTCTGGCTGCCCGGTCGGCGGTAGTCCTGAGGCATGCCTGCTGCGCTTTGTACACTCCCCAAAGAGTGCTACAATTGCGGCAGAGGGAACCGCGCCGGCGGCTGCGGTCAGGGTGCATGCCCGGCGCTGCCGCCGCTCCAGGCAGGGAGGTGACCCGCCATGGCCTCGTCCAGACTAAAGTCCTTCAACTATGCCGTCGGCATGTTCGGCACATCCATCCCCATCAACATTCTCAAGACCTACGCCGCCATCTACTACGTCGGCAAACTGGGGCTGACCACGGTCCAGTTCTCGCTCATCCTCTTCATCTACACCTTCATCGACGCCATCGACAACCCGGTGTATGGCTTTCTGTCGGACCGCACGCGCACGCGCTGGGGGCGGCGGCGGCCCTGGCTGGTCATCGGCACGCCGCTCTTGGTGCTGGGCCTCATCGCCTTCTACAGCACCCCGGCCTTCCTGACGGGCAACGCGCTCTTGGCCTATGCCATGCTCTTCTACATCCTCACCGGCACGCTCGACTCGGTGATCAACGCCGCCTACGGCGCCCTCTTCCCCGAGCTCTTCCGCAGCGACGCCGAGCGGGCGTCGGCCAACGCGCTGCGTCAGGCGTTCCAGCTCGTGGCCATGATCATCAGCATCGCGCTGACGCCTCTGGTCACCGGCGCGCTGGGCTACAGCCTGACGTCGATCCTCTACGGCCTGCTGGGTGGCGCGGTCATCCTCTACATGAGCCTGTCGTCGCGCGAGACCGCCCCCGGCCCCGCGGAGCCCAAACCCCAATTGTGGGATAGCATCAAGAGCTTGGTCACCAACGGCAAGTTCTGGATCGCAGGGCTGGCCAACGCCTTCTACAGCGCCGCCATGTCGCTGGTGCTGGCGTCGATGCCCTTCTTCGTCAAGTACGCGCTCGACCTGTCCGACAGCCAGGCGACCTTTCTCTTCGCCGCGGTGCTGCTCATCGCCATCGGCTGCGTCTCTATCTGGGCCAGGCTGGTGAAGCGCTTTACGCTGATCCCGGTGTGGCGCATCGCGCTGGCCACGCTGATGGTGACGTTCATCCCGCTCTACTTTGCCAACTCGTTGCCCACCGCCATCGCTGCCAGCGCGCTGGTCGGCTTTGGCTTTGCCGGCGTCATCACCACCATGGACCTCATCGGCGCCAAGATCATGGATGAAGACACGGCGAAGCACAACGTGCGCCGCGAGGGCATCATCTCCAACGCGCTGGGGTTCATGAACCGCCTCAACGGCCTCTTCACCAGTGCCGCCTTTTACCTGGTCTTCGTCCTCTTTGGCTTTGAGAGCGGCCTCAACCCCGGCCCGCAGCCGGGCAACGCCGCGCGCTTTTTGCTGACCGTCTTCCCGCCAGCCTTGATGCTCATCAGCCTGGTGTTCTCCTTCTTCATCAACTTTAGGCCGGCCAAGGCGGCGCCGGGCGACCTCGGCGTCTAGACACCTTCATACCTTGGCTTCTCGTGACTACTCAGCATGTGATGTGAGTGGCATCCTGAACCGCGAAGGGCGCCAAGAACGCGAAGGAGACGCCAAGGGAGACTGATGAATCCTTCCTTCAGAGGCTTCGCGCTGCCTTCGCGCCCTTGGCGTTCTTCGCGGTTCAGATGACTCAGCATGATGGGCTGAGTAGTTGCGGTTTCTCAACGATTGAGGCAAGATCTCACCGCAGAGGGCGCAGAGGTTGTACGGATGGGAGCGCCCTTACGGGGCGATGCTCCATGCGAACACGGAGGGCGCCGGCCTTGCCTATGCAACCTCCGCGTCCTCTGCGCCTCTGCGGTGAATATCCTCGTCGGCTCGAGGCGAAGCTTCGCTAACCACAGGAGGTTGAGCTATGGCACTTGTCCGTATCGACCACTCGCCGGCCACGGTGCAGGTGAACCTGCCGCTGAACCTCATCGTGCCCGACCCCGCCGAGATGCAGGGCGTCCCGCTGAGCCGGCGCCGCGTGCTCTACCTGCTGCACGGCCTCAGCGACGACGCCTCAGCCTGGCAGCGCTACACCACCATCGAGACCGTGGCCCGCGCCTACGGCCTGGTGGTGGTCATGCCCTCGGTGGGCCGCAGCTTTTACGCCGACCAGCCCAACGGCCAACGCTACTTCTCCTACCTGGTCGACGAGCTGCCGCGCTACCTGCAGGACGTTTTCGGCATCGCGCCCAGCCGCGAGCGCACCATGATCGCCGGCAACTCGATGGGCGGCTACGGCGCCATGAAGGCGGCCTTGCTGCATCCCGAGCGCTACTGCGCCGCGGCCAGCTTTTCCGGCGCGCTCTCGCTGGCCTTCCTGCAGGCGCACGCCGACGACCCGCGCCTGCCCGAGTTTGCCTGCCTCTTTGGCGACCTGACCAGGCTGGCCGGCGGCGAGCACGACCCCGCGGCCTGGCTGGCGCGCGCGGCGCAGGGCGGCCGGTCCCTGCCGCGGCTCTGGGTGAGCTGCGGGCGGCAGGAGGACGTCTACCCGCTCAGCCTGCTCTTCTGCGAGCAGTGCCGCACGCTGGGGGTCGATGTCGAGTACAGCGAGTACGACGGCCGCCACGAATGGCCCTTCTGGGACGTCGAGGTGCGCCGCTTCTTGCGTGACGTGCTCGGCGAGCCGGGGGCGTAGGCGACCCCCCACCGTCCCCCCCCGCCGGGGGGATAGGCCGGAGGCCCGGACTCCCCGACTTGTCGGGGCCGCGTGCCACGCGGTGCCACGCCGCAGCGCGAGGAACCCCTCCCCCTCTCCCTCCGAGGGAGAGGGCCGG
>ERZ795049.721-NODE-721-length-47711-cov-23.414911_pt1 | contig 47711 bp, 45 predicted proteins | sample MGYA00375133_ERZ795049 | MGnify/ENA primary metagenome ERZ795049 (study PRJEB30178, sample SAMN05720147) | activated sludge metagenome | isolation source: anaerobic digester from wastewater treatment plant | place: Japan | collected 2015-04-20 ... | reverse complement strand
GAAGCAGATAGTGATTGGCCTTTTCTTCTCAGATCCAGAAAGTAAGTGAGCGTTTCGGTTGCGAGCGAGTGACCTTAGTGGGGGATCGCCCCGTCTATGTCAGAAAAGAAGAAACAACCCGCGGCCACGTCCTGGTTGTTATGTTGGCCTACATGATTGTCAAGCGACTGCGATCCGCAAAAAAACTCCCAAATCGTAGAAAACCAAATCTACCCAATTAGTTATATGGCAAATGACTTTGCTTTCTATTGGAACATCCGCTATAAAGACATTACTGTGTGTAATTTACGTGCAAAGCCTTTAACTATATTTCCGTCATAGCTTGAGGATGGCGAGTGTTTCAAGATGTGACGAATGTGGGAAAAAATCGAACGGATAGATTTCTGTTAATGAATATCCATTCTCAATAAATATTTTCAAATCCCGTGCAAGCGTAGATGGATTGCATGACACATAGGCAATCGTTTTTGATTTAACGTTGAGGATAGATGATAGCCCTTCTTTGGTTATGCCCTCTCTTGGCGGGTCGGTTACAAGCAAATCGATGTCCGTAAGGTTTAATGTTTTTAACACATCCTCAATCCTGCCCTTTTTGAATGAGCAATTTTTAATTCTGTTTATAATGCAATTTTCCTTAGCTGTGGCGATGTTTTTATGGGATGAGTCGATGCCTGTAACTTCTTTAACATAACGAGATAGAAATAACTCAATGGCGCCTGCGCCACAGTATAGACCTGTCACATTTTTGATGTCTTCTTTTTGAACAAACTCAGCCAGTCTGGTGTACAAAAGATGTGCGCCTTTAGGATTTGGTTGAAAAAAAGAGTCCGGATAAACCCTTAGCTCCATGTCTCCCATTGATTCGACGATATATGGATTTCCGAAAAGTCTAACCAAGGTTTCATATTTAATGGCATCTCCTGGGTTGGGGTTTATGACTCTGTACATACTTTTTATACAGGGTACTTCTGTTGTAATGTTTTTCCAGAGGCCTGACAGATCGGGAAGTTTGCCATTTGTTGTTTCTAAAATTAGCATGATGTCTTTTGAATGTTTCGATTCTCGAAGTATGAGGTGTCTTAATAATCCTTTTCCGGTAAGTGGATTGAAAGCTGATAGCTTATTTTTTTGGACAAATTCGTTGAAAAGCGGGAGGATGTGTTTGAGGGTTTCGCTGAATATGTAGCATTCATTTATTGGCGTTACCTCCCATAGATATTGTCCTGAATGTGAAGCCCTTTTTCTCATGCCGAGCATAATGCCGTTTTTGCCTTCGCCAAATGCAAGCTCGATCTTACCCCTGTAGAATGTTTGTTCTGGCGAATGCACTATTGGCGAGGTATCTATATTTGATACATCAATCTTGCCAATACGTTTCAAGGTTTCTTTCAAATATCTTTCTTTCATGTAGAGTTGTGTTTCATATGCGAGGTTTTGCATAGTGCATCCGCCACACGCAATAAAGTGAGGACATAATGGTGTAACCCTGGAAGGGGAGGGGACTGTGATCTGTAAAGGTTCTCCATAAGCGAAGCGATTATTGCGTTTGACAGTCCTGATTTCTACTTTATCTCCAGGGACACACCCCGGCACAAAGATAACAAGCCCATCGTGTCTTGCGACACCGTAACCATCTGGAAAGGATATATCTATTATATCGGTCACATAAACATCATTCATTGATGTACCATATTAGTAAATGCTTTTATATAAATGAAATAAAAGATAATTATTGCCTACTTATGCAGAAAAAGACACAGAAAAAACTGATCCACCGGATTTTTTACAATCATCAGGAGAAGTACAGTATTGGCACATGGAAATATTGCCCGGGCATATATCTTGGTCCGTAGGGATGTATATACATCTTTTGCTTTTACATGATATGTCGAATCCAAAACGTCTCCCGTTTATTTTCATACGCAACAATTCGAGTCCTTTTCCGCCTGCCCCGAAATCATAAGGTTTCTTGGAGCTGTAAAGGTCTGTTTCTTTTGTATGAAACAGACCATCAAAGATATACTGCTGATTTTCTTCTGTTATGCCTATTCCGTAATCCTTAACATGGAGCCATATTTTGTCTTTTTTCTGTTCTATTGTAATCTCTATGAATCCTCCGTCAGGCGTATTTTCAATAGCGTTTTTGACGAGTCCTTCGATTATGTCCCGCAAAATAGCGGGGTCTATCGTAATGAACAGAAAGCTTTCTCCTTCGACATTAATGTTTATGTTTCTGTGACTTGAAAGTTGCGATATCTTATCCATTATGGATCTTACGAAAGGAAAAAGTTCTATCGGTTGATAGTTTTGTGTACTGCCTGACAGATGATGATTTGTCCAATCTTTAAGCGCCTCCCAGTGATTTCGTATATCAGTAGGAACGTCTGACAGCATCTCTATTTTGCCCCATAAACGGTCAAGGTCATCAAGAATGACGAGAGCCTCAAGTTCCCGTGAAACATTAAATATTTCGTCAGTTTCTCTTGAAAGATCCAAGAGTCTTTCAAGGTTTTTCTCTATTGGTTTGATTAGAGTCTCATAATCAAAGTTAAGCGATATGTCACGAAACTTTCGTTTTAATATCCTTATGTTGCCCTGAATAACAGCCAGTGGTGTCTTAAGTTCGTGTGAAATATGGTTTACCGCTTTTGTCTTTGCCCTGTTAAGGCTTTCGAGTTCTTTGTGTGACTTGATCAGGGCGTTATGCGTCTGTATTCTCTCTGTTATATTCTCAAATGATATTATGTGCTCACCGGTTAAAAGTCTTACCGGTATAAAATTGATCGTTATTACAGAGTTATCCTTGCAGGTCACATCGAATATTCTTGGTTTTTTTTCGCCTGGCCTTACATTTTTTATATCATCAATCCATGTTGCAATGACCTGTTTCCGATAATTATTGTCGGGGTACGCCTTTTTGAACCATGTCTTTCCATTGGGAACGTCTCTAAGTGTATAGCCAAATATCTCAACAAACTTAGGGTTTATGTAGGTAAAATTTCCTGTTTTATCAATCATTGCAATACCAAAGGGTGCATTTTCGGTTAATGTCTGAAACCTGTTTCTTTCGTTACGTAACGAAGCCTCAGCAATCTTTCGTTCAGTAACGTCCCTCAAATATGCAAGATAGACTTGTTCTCCACGAAAGGTTGTGCTTGTTGCAGAGACCTCAATATGTATCGCCCTTCCTTTTTTTGTTATACCCTTGAACTCGTAACTTGCTGGTACGGATTGGCCCATCTGCCTTCTTCTGTTAATCTCTGTAACCTTTTCAAAATCATCGGGATGCACTATTTTAGTTATCGGTTGACCTGTTATTTCTTCATATCGGTCATATTCGAACATTTCAATAAATCTTCTGTTTACATATTGATTTATATTGCCTTGAAGGATAGCAACGCCGTCATTGGAATGTTCAATTGCAGTTCTGTAACGTTCTTCGCTCTCTTTTAACTCCTTTTCAGTCGCCTTGCGTTGTGTAATATCGAGCATGGTGCCTTCATAATAGATGGTTTTATCTGTTTTATCCTTTACTGCCTTAACATTAATGGATATCCAGTGGAGGCCTCTGTTTTTTCTATACATCTGTACTTCAAAATTTTGGACTGCACCACGTTCGTGAAGGATTTTGGCAAGCCTCATACGGTCTTCAGGGTTGACGTATAACTGATTTGCCATGTCTGTAATGGAGTTTATCAATTCCTCGGGCGAGTCATAACCGTGTATCTGGGCGAGAGAAGGGTTTGCACTTATAAAACGGCCTTCGGGGCTTGTCTGAAAGATACCTTCTGCTGCATTCTCAAAGATGTTTCTGTACTTTTCTTCAGCCTGTCGAAGTGCTGATTCGACCTGTTTTAATTCAGCTTCTGATTTTTCGAACTGAAAAACGCACTGGTTGAGATTTTCTAATTCTTTTATGAGTTCGTCCTTTGTCATATCTTCATAGTTCATATCTGGTTGCCCCACATCTCAGTCACTAACATTATAGAATATTTTCAGTATAAGGAAACAGTAATTTATTATGCGATGCCCATATTTATATAATTTTCGTAATGAAAAACAGTTGTTTACATTTGTTTATACAAAAAATCTTTGTTATGCTATCATGATACAAGACCTGATTATGAAAAAAACCCTGTTTTTTATTTTCAACCTAAGTTTTTTATTTTGTATCGTATTCTCTAACTGCGAAGGGGCGGAATGGGTTTTTTTCAATAGAACGGAAACGCCAAAGGGATGGTTTCGTCAAGATTTTTATGACAGAAGTTCCATGATTAAGACAACAAATGGCACGTTTGAGGTTGCAGTAAAAATGGTTTTTCACGGAAAAACAGCAAAAGAATCAGAAGATCCTGTTTTAAGTTCGTCCTTGATTGAAATTAATTGTATAGAAAAACAATATAAATCAAAAGATTATAGCCATTCCGATGGAATATGGAAGGCCATTGCATCCGACAGAAGCATGATTGCACTATATCAATCGGCATGTCTTGGTCTTGATATAAACGCTGAAAAATTGCAGTCTACAGATTCATCCGAGGAAGTTGACAAACTGCTTGAACGGAGTTTGGCGAGCTTTCAAAAAGGTGATTGGGATGGCGTAATAGATGCGGCTACTCAGGTATTGCTGCTGAACCCTAAGAATGAAATCGCATACACAAACAGGGCAGGGGCGTATGCATACAAGAGAATGCTGCAAGAGGCTTTATCGGATTGCAATAATGCAATAAATATCAATCCTGATTTTGGACTTGCCTACAACAACAGAGGCTATGTTTACGAACTACTCGGACAATTAAGGGAATCCTTGGCAGACTACAAAAAAGCTTGTGGACTTGGAAACTCAATGTCATGCACTAATGCTGAAAGGTTGGTCGATCCCAGCAAATAGCATCTCAATGTTTTTTTAAAATCTTTAATGCATCTTCTATTAAATTTTTGTTCTTTGGGTTTTTGGATTGAATGAGTGCCCTGTGCATCTTGCGCTCTCTGAATGTTTTTGCTACGTAGAGTCTTTCTCCGGTAAATGGGTGTTTTTCGGTATAATACATGCATCCGGAAGCTGTCAGTGGCAATGGAATAAAGTCCTGGATCTGCTCAGGATGGATTTTTCTTTTTTTCAGGAATTGTGATGTTTCATAGGCGTCTTTAAGCGTTGAACCTGGGTGTGCACTGATGAAGTAATGCACAAGATACTGGTTTTTCTTGTGACCCTTGCTAATCTCTTCATAACGTCTCGCAAAGTCTTCATAAACATCGATCGGTGGTTTGTTCATTAATTTCAGGATGTGATTGAGTGTGTGTTCAGGGGCGATTTTCATTTGACCGCTTATGTGGTATTTGCATATATGCGACAGATATTCGGTGGATTTTTTATCTACAAGCAGGTCATACCTGATGCCGCTTTCGATAAAAACATGTTTTGTCTTTGGCAATTCAAGGATTTCGCGGAATAACTCAAGAGAATCTTTATATCCAAGTCTCAGGTTTTTACATTTTTTGGGCATGAGACATTGTTTTTTACTACATACGCCGTTTTTTTCCCATAAATGGCAATGTGCCTTGTATAGGTTTGCAGTAGGACCGCCTATATCAGTAATGGTCCCTTTAAAATCTTCTCTTTTAGTGAGATTTGCAGCCTCTTTGAGGATGGATGTTTTACTCCTTGACTGGACGATCCTGCCTTGATGCATAAATAGACCACAAAAACTGCATTCGCCACAACACCCCCTGTGGGATATTATTGAGAACCTCACCGTTTCAAAACCTGGAATACCGCCTTTTAATTTGTATGACGGGTGAGGTTTTTTCGTATAGGGCAACTCATAAATGGCATCGAGTTCGTGTTCTTCTAAGGGGAGAATAGGGGGACATTGCAAGACGAAACGATTCCCGTGCCCCTGTATCAGTTTTGTATCCTTGAAGGGATCCTGATTTTTATATATTAGGCTGAATGCTTCATTGAATTTGTCTTTATCAGCTTTCACATCTTCAAAGGACGGTATCTCTAAAGCCCCATCCTCCTTAGCATTTGTTATATAAGCCGTTCCCCTTATATCTTTTAGTTCTTTGCCTTGTTTTATTTTTTCAGCTATCTCCAAGATTTGCCTTTCGCCCATTCCAAAAACTATTATATCCGCACGTGCATCAAACAGGATGGATCGCCTTACAGTATCGTCCCACCAGTCATAATGGGCAAACCTTCTTAGGCTTGCCTCTATTCCACCCAAAATAATGGGTATATTTCCGAACACCTCACGAATACGGTTTGCATAGACAATTGTTGCCCTGTCAGGCCGAAGTCCAGGTTTCCCGCCAGGCGAAAAATCATCCTTTTTTCGTGGTTTTTTGTTTGCAGTATAGTTTGCAACCATAGAGTCCATGTTGCCGGCTGTTATGCCGAAAAACAGATTTGGTCTACCAAGCCTTTTAAAATCTGCTGTATTTTTCCAATCAGGTTGAGGGATAATACCAACCCTGTATCCTGCTTTTTCCAATACCCTGCCTATTACTGCAGTTCCATATGAGGGATGGTCAACGTATGCATCTCCAGTAATAAGGATTATGTCGAACACATTCCATCCCCTGTTTTTTGTTTCTTTAAAGGAAATGGGCAGGAAATTGTAATTCATGTTGATTTATGGTGTATTCGATTTTTTTGATTACGCAAAGATATGATACCTAAGTAAAGTGGCGGAGAGGCAGGGATTTGAACCCTGGGTCCCGTTTTAACGGAACACTCGCTTAGCAGGCGAGCACCTTCGGCCAACTCGGTCACCTCTCCATGGGCAAAGTATACCCATTTGGTTATTAAAAATCAACAAACAAGGTGACTATATTTACTGAATTTTCCCGTTGAAAAAACCTTCTTATGCGATTTTTTGAAAAGATGTTCCTTTATGCTCAATATGTATTTTGAGGTAAGCAAAAGGCCAATGAGGCATGGCGCACTCGTGACCTGTTCCATGAAAAGATCAAATATCTGATAATAGATGGGGTAAATTTCCGTGCTTATGTTTCTTATACAGTCAGACGATAAGGAATCAGCTTTTGTATGGAGAGAATCCTTTAAAGATATGAAGACAAGGGGACTTGATGGTTCGTATGTTAAGTTAGGCATCATGGATGGTCTTCCCGGACTGGAGAAGGTATTTAAAGAAGAGTTCCCCAATGCGAGGGTTCAAAGGTGTCAGGTTCATGTGGCAGTGGATATACTGGCAAAGGTGCCTCAGAAACTTAAAAAGGAAGTAGCAGATGATCTGCGTTCTATCTTCTATGCATCATCCAGAAAAAAGGCAGATGGGTTTGCATTATCATTTTTTAATAAATGGGAGAAAGATATTCCTTCTGCTACCAAATCATTATCTAACTCTCTCAACGCCTGCCTGACCTTTTTTTCTTTCCCTGAAGAGGAATGGATATCACTTAGAACCACAAATGCTATTGAACGACTGAATAAGGAATTTAAAAGAAGGACAAAGCCAATGGAGATAGTTGTCGGAGAAAACCCATGTTATTTATTACTGGCGTTTATATCATTGAAAATGGAATTAAACTGGAGGAGAACAAAAATAGGTAAGGTACGTCCTAATTTACCATTCTACAAGGAATTTATACAATTATGTTGACAGTACCGGGCAGAAGGTTGGAAGATTAGATAAACATCTAATCCTTTTAGAGACGGTCGATAAAATGAATACCAAATATATATTACAGGCGAGACATAAGCTTCTGAAAGATATAAGGGATTTTTTCTACCAGCATGGTTATATAGAAGTCGAGACACCTAATCTCATGAAAACAGCACCACCTGATCCTTATATTGACCCTCTGGAGGTTTTTATAGAGAAGAGTGGGCCTTTTTATATGCACACATCACCTGAAATACACATGAAAAGGCTGTTGTGTAGCGATGTAGATAGGATATTTCAGATCTGCAAGGTTTACAGGGTAGAAGAGTTAAAAGAAGTCCACAACACGGAATTTACCATGCTCGAATGGTACAGAAAGGGAACTTATGAAGATGCAATGAAAGAAACTGAGGACTTGATTAAGCGGTGTTTTTTTGGTTACAACGGGGTCTTGCCAAATAAATTCGATGTTTTGGATCTTGAAGAACTATTTTTTTCAGAAACTGGTATTAACCCTTTTGTGCTTGATCGGGATGAGTTTTATAATTTACTAAAGCACAGAAACTTTGCCGGTATAGATGAAAAAGATAACTGGAGCAGTCTGTTTTTTAAACTGTTTATACAGGAGGTCGAAAAGACATTGCCTATTGACAAGCCATATTTTATTACAGGCTGGCCTTCATCAATATCAACGATGGCAAAGCGAAAAGGGGATGTCAAGGTCGAAAGATTCGAACTTTATATGAATGGTCTGGAGATTGCCAACGGTTATACAGAACTCCTTGACCCTGTTGAGCAGAAGGCAAGATTTATAAGCGACAATACAGAGCGAGAAATGCTCGGGAAAAAGATGTTTGAGATAGATGAAGATTTTGTTGAATCATTGTCAACCCTTGAGGGTAGTTATGCGGGCGTGTCGCTTGGTGTCGATAGGTTGCTCATGATTTTCATGGGCAAAAAGACTATCGATGAGGTGCTGGTGCATAGGGTTTTATAATGCAGATGATATAGGGCATAGAATATCGAAAATCGTAAATCGATAAACGATATCGGAGATTGGTGAGTCACAAAGTGATTTTGTAAAATAAGATGCCGAGATATTCTTTTAATGCGGTGGATATATCGAGTATATTTTTGGCACTCGGCATATAACTATAAATATCGTACTTTATGTCTGATATCTTGTAGCCGGCAGGAAATGGCAGGATTTCCTTGAAATGTTTATCAAACAGCATCTTTGATCTTTTCATGTGGTATGCGTTGGTTATGAGGACTATCTTTGAAATCTTATGCTTTTCTGCAAGTTCTTTGATATAACGTGCATTTTCGAACGTATCTTTGCTCTTGCCCTCTGGAATGATATATCGTGCGTCAACGCCTAATGATAATAAAAGTCTTTGTGCCACTTCTGACTCAGGCAGTCTGTCACCGACATTCCCGCCAGAATATATTATTGGTTTTTTGTGCAACTGAAACAATCTGAATGCACATATAATCCTCGGCAAACCATCTTCGCCGGGAAAACCTTTCCCGTCAATGTCAGGCACATTATCATAAACGCCTCCACCTAGTACGACATAAGCGTCATAGTTTATAACTGAATTTACAGATGGAATTTTATAGACATTTTCAAGAGGCCTCAAAAACAGATTTTTTGTGGGTCCTATGCTGAAAATGTAAAGCAAGGCTGCCATAGAAAATAAGAACACTCTCAGCCTTTTCCTTAAGATTATCGCCCCTATAAGGAGCAATAAGATAAATATCCCAGGTGGCAGTATTGAATATGTGATTAACTTTTTTAAAATAAACATGTTAAAGACCTCTTTTTCTTAGAAGGTTAGATGCGTATTTTTAGAGGGTTAGATGCGTATTTTTAGAGGGTTAGATGCGTATTTTTAGAGGGTTAGATGTGTATTTTTAGATGGTTAGATGTGTAGAAGTGTAGATGTTTAGCAAACCCTCCAACCCTCTGCCTTTCTCCACTTGAACCCTCGAATCCTCGAACCCTTCTCTTTTTGTTTTTTGCTATACCTCCAACCCTCTAAACCTCCAGCCCTCTGCCTTTTCCAACCCTCCAGTCCTCTGCCTTTCTCCACTTGAACCCTTGACTCCTCGAATCCTTGAATCCTTCTCTTTTTGTTTTTTGCTAAACCTCCAACCTTCCAACCTTCTAACCCTCTGCTTTTTTCACTTGAACCCTCGAATCCTTGAATCCTCGAACCCTTCGCCTCTCGACCCCTTCGCCTATTGCCTAAACCTTTCAATTACTTCTTTTATCTTAGGCAATGATGCCTTTGCCGCTTTAATTCCTTCTTCCATAAGCATCTTTTTTTGAGAGAAGTCAAAAAGGGCGGTACCTTTTGTATCTGGCTCTATAATAACGTCGGCATGCTGGAGTTTTGTCTTATTGCTCTGATGCATCATTATGTTTACAGACTGACCGATTATATCAACAAGGGAATTAATATTATAGTCTTTTATATCTTTCAGAAGGTTTATCGCAATAACTATATCCGCCCCCTTGCTTCTTGCTATATCGCAAGGAGTGCTGTTTGTCACGCCACCGTCGACAAGAAGCCTGTTACCGAATGTTACAGGAACGAAGATACCTGGAATGGCCGATGATGCCCGGATCGCTTTAGACAGCGACCCTTTTTCCATTATTATGGTCTCTCCTGTATTCAAGTCTGTAGCAATTGGGAAGAACGGTATCTTTGTGTCTTCTATCTTTTTGATTGTAACAGTTTGTTCAACAAAGGATTCGAGGCGTGCACCCTGAGCAGGTCCGAGTTTTGAATAAATAATTGAGAGGTCGAGTATATCATTTTTATCGATCTTAAATGCAAGCCATTCGAGCTGAAAACTATCCGGGTTTGCGGCATAGATGCCTCCTATGAGGCTCCCAACACTTGTGCCCACTATCATGTGTATTGGAATCTTTTCCTGCTCCAGTACCCTTATTACGCCTATGTGTGCAAATCCCTTTGCCGAACCGCCGCCAAGCACAAGGGCGATCTTCGGTTCCCCCTTTTTCATGGTATGTGGTAGCTTTTGTGTTGACTGGCATGACGAAAGCAGAATACCGGTCAGAACTATCACTATGGCGACAAAAAACTTATTAAAATTATTCATAAAAAAACCTGATATCGAACATCCTCTAAGAAGGTTGGATGTTTAGAAGGATAGAGGTATAGAAGTGTAGATGTATAGAGGTGTAGATGTATAGAAGGCTGGAAGGTTAGAAGGTTAGATGTGTATTTTTTGAAGGTTAGATGTGTAGAGGTGTAGATGTTTAGCAAACCCTCCAACCTTCCAACCCTCCAGCCCTCTGCCTTTCTCTGGTTTCTTTCATTTACCATATGCCGCTTTATTTAATACATCCCTCTCTGCCCCACATACGGGTTGTAGATTTTTTCCCTTCCGATAGTGCTTTTAGGGGTGTCTCCATAATTGTGACCCGGGGCTACTATTGTATCATCTGGAAGAGTAAAAAGCTTGTTGCGTATTGATGCAGCAAGAACCTCCGAAGAACCTCCGGCGAGGTCTGTCCTGCCGACACCCCCTACAAACAGGGTGTCTCCGGTGAAAACGATACCGTTGTGATAGAGGGAAATGCTTCCAGGTGAATGACCAGGTGTGTGCAGCACATCCAAATATGTGTTTCCTATGGTAATCGTGTCTTTATCTCTCACGGTTATATCGGCAGGAGGAGATGGTTCTGCGCCAAACATCTGCATCATGTAAGGGGATTGGTTAATAAGACTGGAGGACTCCCTCTCATGAATGATGATTTGTGCACCTGTAAGGTCTCGCATCCTCCTGTTGCCCATTATATGGTCTATATGGGAATGTGTGTTCAAAATATATTTTATCGTATAACCTTTGTCTGTTGCCTCTTTAAAGATTCTCTCGCATTCACTTGCAGGGTCTATTACGAGTGCCTCTTTTGTTTCCTTGCACCCGACTATATAGGCAAAGACCGCCATCTGTCCAACTTCCATCTGTTTAACGAACATATAACCTCCTTGAGTCATCTATGATAATATGTTTTTCATGGGTTTTCAATTTTTTAATGGAAATCCCAGTGCATGTAAGTTAAAAGTTAATTCTGAATTTCGTCGATGTCAATAACGATAAAGAAATTCAGAATTGAGTTACGGTTGCTCAAAAGACAAAACAACCTGAAAAATAATGGAGGAGAAGATGAAACCTGTTTATATTGAAGCAAGAGACCTGCCCGATGCCTGGTTCCAGTGTATATACAGGATCTTTGAAGACGAGGGCATACATGAATATGTTATAGACAGGGGTTCTTTTGAAGGGCAAAAGAGAAGAGAATTCGATATTGTGATGGTTCACATAAAATATCCAGGAACTCAACCGCTTATACCCGATATACCGGCAGAACTTGGCATACCTGCACCTACAAGCCTTGATTATGTTGAAGAATATCTTCAATATCTTATGACAGACAAGAAGGCGGACAATGAACTCTATACTTATGGAGAGCGCCTTACAAATCCAAAGGTTTGCATTGATGGAAAGGATTGTGCCCTTGGTGTAAACCCTGTCAACGAAGTCATAAAGATATACAGAGAGGGCAAATTTGGGACAAATCAGGCAATAATGGAAATAGGTATGCCTCAGGACATAATCGTCGAAGACCCTCCGTGTCTGAGACTGATAGATACCCGACTTATTAAAGGAAAACTCCATTTCGTGTTATATTTCAGGAGTTGGGACCTCTGGGCGGGCTTTCCTTCAAATCTTGCTGCGATACAGATGTTAAAGGAGTATATGTGTCAGGAGATTGGTGTGGAAGACGGGTCAATAACAGCCATAAGTAAGGGGTTGCATCTTTATGAATATACCTTCGAACTTGCCCTGAAACGATTGAGAAGATAGGCTTTTGCAGCTTATCGGTTTCTCCGGTTTCTCCAGTTTTTTTAGTTTCTCCGGTTTCTCCGGTTTCTCCGGTTTTTTTAGTTTCTTTAGTTTCTTTAGTTTTTCACTTGACTCCTCGAATCCTTGAACCCTTCTCTTTTTGACTCCTTGACTCCTCGAATCCTTTACTTTTATGTTTTGAAAAAAAATGCCAAGAGAACCACTTGACCCCTCGAATCCTCGAATCCTTGAACCCTTCTCTTTTTGGCCCCTTCGCTTCTTGAATCCCTAGATGACTCGGTATTTGATATTCAAGTCTCCAGTTAAGATACTAACCCATTTGCATTGAAAACCTGTTGTATGTATCTCTGATGAACTGCTGAGTTGATTCTATATCTGATTCCTCTGTTAAGATTGTTGTTTCATTTAAACGGGATATCGGATTGATTAGCGTTAAAAGCAAGGTATTTTCCATTGTTGGTATCATCTCTGCAAAAAAAGCCTTATGGTATGTCATTGTGATACCGAAATGTGAGGGTTGAAAAAAAATGTCTTTGCAGTGGTATGCGGTGTAACTGAGCAGTTCGTTTACTATGTTCCTTATTATCCCAGACTGGATGTTATCAATATGGTCTTTTACGGATAAGTTCTTGAGACGTTTAATCATGTCAAGTTCAAACGATACCGGTTGTGTTATTTTGTTTTCAGTTATGGATGAAAGGTTGTATGTATAATCGGTTATTTCGGGGTATGTGTAAGATTCTCTTTCCCACAATTTCTGAAAGATGAGGGAAGATTCCTCCCAGGTTAAATCCTTTTCTGCATCAATAAATATATTTTTTCTGACTGCCTTGTTAAAAAAATTTTCTATGCCCCCTTTTTCTATCCTGCTGTCAACATAAATACTCCATATTTGGTTGTGACGGTCTTTCAAACGTGGCTCCTTGTACTCGTCTGGAGACATCTGAGGATTATATTGGAATTGTGGGTTCAGAACATCGTATACATAGAGAAATAATCTGTAAATTCTACCATATAGGAATTCCTTGTCGTCCCATATGGTTGCCTTGACATCGAGATAGTCTTTTTTTCTTTTTATCAGCGCCTTTTCGTTCCAAGGGGAATCTGTATTTTCGAAATATATATTGCGGATTGAACGATCAATACCCAATGATTTAACAATATCATGGGCTATTAGATATGTCTGTTCCACTTAGAATTCGCCTTCCAGACCATACTGACCAAGAAGCAAGTTTTTTGTATTCATCCACAATGAATCTTTTTTTAAAGAAAATGGCGTTGTTTCGAGCACCTCAGTCAAATATTTTCTTGCTCTTTCTGAATCACCCCTTTTTGAATAAATATAGCCGAGGTTGTAAGCCATAGATTCTTTGATGGATGTGTATTTTGGTGTTATCTGTTTCAACCGTTTCTGCTTTAACAGGATGGTTTCTTTATCATCCTGTGAGGCAGATGCATCATTGAGCACCCTTTCGTATTGAGTTTGAACGATTGCAGCGGCTGCCAGTATATCTTTTGAATGGCTGTATACCTTTAGGTAAATCCTCAGAGAAGATTCGATGTCACCCTTTTTAAACATTTCATCCCCCTTTTTGATGAAGGCGGATATGTTTGAATCTGTTATCACAGTTTCCTGAGGAGGTGCCGCCACAGGGGGTTTTTTTGGTTTTTTTTCTGCACTATAAGACAGACACGGAAGAAGCAATGTAAGGATGATCAGAATATTTAAAGACAATTTAAAAATCGATTTTGACATTAAGCGACTCCTTATAATAATTTTGGAAAGCATTTAGAGAAGAATTTAATGGCGGTGCAGGGAATTGAACCCCGGACACTGCGGATATGAGCCGCATGCTCTAACCATCTGAGCTACACCGCCACAATGTCTTTTTCATATACGATATAACGGCTGCTATTGTCAATAACTATTAAGTCTTATAACTATTGCACAAAGCAATAATCGTTTGAATCGTGAATTTAACACAACTGTTTTTTGTTTTTTCGGGTTGTCATTTATGATACTATTGGGCATACTTCAATTTAAAGATATTGATGGAGGTTTTATGAAGGTTCTTGTAACTGGTGGATGTGGGTTTATCGGTTCTCATGTGGTGGATGGATTTGTTGAAAGAGGCTATGATGTTGTCATAGTTGATGATTTGTCGACAGGCAAGACAGAAAATAAGAATGATAAGGCAAGGCTTCATATTGCAAGTATATGCGATGATGGGATAGAAGAGATTTTTGAGCAGGAAAGACCTGATATTGTCAATCACCATGCCGCACAGATATCTGTACCTTTGTCAGCGAAGATACCGTTGTTTGATGCTGAGGTTAATATTAAGGGGACAATCAGACTACTCGAATTGTCAAAAAAATATGGTGTTAAAAAATTCATATTTGCCTCAACAGGAGGCGCAATATACGGTGATGCGGATAAAATCCCTACAGCAGAAGACTATGTTCCTGAGCCGGCATCGCCTTATGCGATTTCAAAGTTTTCAGGTGAAAAATACATAAGATATTATTATGGCCAGTTTAATCTCAATTATACGATTTTGAGATATAGCAATGTTTACGGGCCAAGACAAATTCCTCACGGCGAAGCTGGTGTAGTGTCTATCTTTACAGAAAGCCTGCTTGCAGGACAGCATCCAACATTATACTATTTTGAGGGCGAAGAAGATGGGATGGTGCGTGATTACTGTTATGTGAAGGATATAGCACGGGCAAGTCTAATTGCTGCAGAAGGTGAAAAAGTGGGCATATTTAATATTGGCACAGGGAAGGGCACATGTACACGTGATTTGTATAATAGCATAATTAATGCGTTAAGAAAAAAGGGTGTGAAGATTCCAGAAGCATTCAATGAACCAAGACATGGTTTTGCAAGGGCAGGGGAGATAAGGGCGAGTACGCTTGATGTATCGAGGGCGAAAAAAGAGCTTGGTTGGGAGGCTGGATATGGCCTGAATGATGGTTTATCTGAAACCGTAGAGTGGTATCTTGATAAGGCTTAAATGGCAAAATTAATTCAAATCCTAAGGGGGAATTTTTAACGATGAAGATAAAGGTTCTTGGTTCAGGAACAGCTATCCCGTCTTTAAAAAGGGTTTCTTCGGCATATCTGGTTATAACCGAGAAATGTAATATCTTGGTTGACATAGGACCTTCTGTTGTGAGGAGGCTTCTCGAATTTGGTTACAGTGTGGACGATATCGACGTAATTTTTATCACACATTTTCATGTTGATCATACGGCAGATTTGTCAACATTCTTCTTTGCCTGCAATTACGGCGAAGTGATGCGCACTAAACCCTTGTTTATTGCGGCAGGTCATGGGGTGCTGAGATTCTATAAAAATCTTTCCAAAGTATATCCATGGATTTTACCGAAATCATATGAGCTAAAGCTGTACAGTTTTCAAGGAGAAGCCGTTGAAATTTTTGATATCAAGGCTCGAGCAGCAAGGGTCAATCATAATAAGGAAAGTGTTGGCATTAGAATTGATTCAGACGGCAAAAGCGCAGTTTTTTCAGGGGATACTGACTATTCAGTCAATCTTGCCAAGCTTGCACAGGGGACTGATATCCTTGTCGTTGATTGTGCATTTCCCGAGAAAAAGGTAAAAGGACATCTGAATCTGAATACGCTAGAAAGGATAGTTAAAAAGGCGGTACCAAAAAAGGTTTTGTTGTCCCATCTTTATCCTGAATGGGAAGACTACAGGGGTGTGCTCCATGCCCCTTATCTGATGGCAGAGGATGGTATGGAGATTTTGCTTTAAGTGAATAATTTGTCAAGTTTTCTGCGAACGACTATGTAGTTTTCCTTTATCTCATAGATGTATTTTTTTGACTTGTTCAGTTCTTCGATTAGTGCATCCCAGATACGTTCAAAACAAATTATCATTTTGCCTTCCTGCTTAAGATATGTCATCCCCCTTTTTATATATGCTGTTGTGGCTTCAACGGCAGGGATTTCATCTTCCCATATGTAACTCAATGTAGGCTGGACAAATATGTAATCGAATGCGTTGTGAAGCAAGAAGGGAAAATTGATCTCCAAATGAAAAAATCCATTCTTGTTGGCAATCTCTTTTGCTTCCAGAAACCAGTTTTTCTTCCTGATATGCTCCCATGTCAAAGCGTCGCTGTCAAGGCTGAATATCAAATCACGGATCTTTTTGCTGTCAATAATCTTTGCAAAATGGGACGCAGTAATTACATCCATTACATCCTTTATTCTTTCCTTGTATGTATTTAATCTCATGTCCATATCTTTTTTTATTTCGACATCTTCTTTTATTTTATCAGATAGGGAAAAATATAGTTTATACATTTCCTTGATTTCGTTGATCAAATCCCTCGGACTCTTATTGAAAAGACCAAGTTGGTCCTTTTCATCATAATAGTATAATATATCTTTGATGGACATACCGATGAGCGGATTCCCAAGTCTGTAGTGTGGTGCACCCGAATCGAAGCGTGTTTGGAAGATATGGGTTAATATATCAAACATCAAATGAGACCTTTCGATGCCGAACATTATGTTTTGAATTATAAAACGTTTGAGAGAATGTTCGTCCTCCCACTCTGCAACGAAGGTATTTCTCTCATGGTAAGGCAGAACAAAAGACAGATAGGAAAGACCTTCGATTATTTGCGAGCTTAACGACCCTAAGTTGGGTGTCATATCAAGTACTTTTAACCTGAAAAGGTTTTCTTTTGTGAGACGGGTTGCATTGTTGTTCAGAAATATCTCTTCGATATTCAGTTTGTATTCATAACCCCTCTTGATAAAAAGATAGTTGAATATATCCATCGTGTTGTATTTATTGATGTTTGTTGGTGCATCATGGGTATGTTCTTCGATCTTTACGCCTTTTTCATTTAGAAATGATTCAGTAATATCGAATCGTTCAGAGGGGAAAAAGGCTCTGTACGTATCTATAAGTTTTGGATATATCTCAGCCTTCTTTTTTATCCCCGATATGGAGCTTCTGCAGGATGCCTTTTTTTCTATTAAGATGTTTATGAGTTCCTTTCTTTCGCTTTCTATGATCTCGGGAAGCACATTTTTTAAACTATTCAACGAAAAGATATTGAAAAAAAGATGCAGCGTTTCTTCGTCGCCGTCGATCAGCGCCTTTTCTATATCTATCTCGATGAGCCTTTTTTCGTAGGCATATGGTTTTTTCAGAAGAATCCAGCTTCGGCCGTTTGTCAATACGCCCCAAGGTGTTTTTACATTCTTCAGTATGTAAAAAAGCTGGTAGATAGGGATCTTGTTTTCGAATTCCAGATAAAATCCACTAATCCCCTTATCAAGAGACCTACCATAACGTTTTAGCTGAAGGAGTCCTATTGCCGAACTAAAGTATTCTTTTGTTCCCCATAGTTGGGATACCCTTGATTTTTCCTGTTCATCTGCAAAAAGCGCTACATCAGGATTTTTTATATTTTCATCGAAAAATTTTGGTTTGGATTCATATGTATATCCCAGTATTTTAAGGATGGGTTTAATTAGATGAATTTCTGTGTGTATTTCGCTTGCAAATTTTTTGATATCCTGAAATTTTAATAAAATATCTAAAAAAGAACTGTATATTTCATGCTCCTGAGGTAATGACAACAACCTGTCTATGCCTGAAGGAGACATGAGTGTGTTTCGTGTGATCGAAGTGTGCATTGCTTGAATAGATGATAATCGATTTAAGTGTTATTAGTCAAGGAGAGGAATATCTTTTTCTTCCTTATCTATACCCATTTTCTGAATTCTCTCGAACTCTCTGAGTTTCATCCTGATTATTACTATAAGGCCGATAATAGCAACCCAGAAGATTGCAAGATTTTGATAAACTATAAATTGGTCGAAAGGAACCGAAGGGAATATTTCGATCTTCTCTTCTGCAAACAGGAATATGCTATTTGAAAGAACAAGGATCAGTGACAAAAAAAATCTTTTCATCTTTAAATGCTCCTATGTTACGAAACCGATTAAAGTCATGACGACAAAATATAAGGTGTATATTATGCCGATCCATGTAAACAGAGGGCTTGGTTCACCGCGACTTGATTTTTTGTCAAAAAATGGAATGAGAAAGAAAAACAGAATGCCCAACGAAATTATAATAATAGCGACTGTTTCGCCGTTCAGTCCGAGGATTTCACCCGGGAATAGCTTTAATGTCTGAAAAAGAAATAAAAAATACCATTCAGGTTTTATATTCTCGGGTGGTGGAGCGAGGGCATCAGCCTTTTTTCCGATTTCAGGAGGAAAAAATACTGCCAGCGATACCATTATGCCAAGCATGATGAGCCATATTATAAGGTCTTTATAAAACATATTTGGAAAGAACAGCATTGTTTTATGCTGTTTTTTTTCTATTGAGACAGGGATGCTCATGCCCTGCATTTGAACAAGCATCAGATGAATTACGGTGAGCAGGATTGTGATGATTGGAAGAATGGCTACATGGAATGCGTAAAACCTTGTGAGTGTTTCACCTGTCACATCAATGCCGCCCCTCAAAAAGGCCTTTATGAAACCGCCAACAAGTGGAAGATTTCCTGCACCTCCTGTTGCTACCCTGACGGCTGCAAATGCCCTTTCGTCCCAAAGCAGTAAGTATCCACTTAAACCGAATAATATCGATATCGTCAGTAGCATGAAACCCGTTACCCATGTTAATTCCCTCGGTTTTCTGTATGCCTTAAGGAGTAAAGTGCTGAAAACATGAATGAATACAAAGATAATTGCTAGCTGTGCACCCCAGTGATGTACGGAACGGAAAAACCAACCCATATTAAGTTTGGTGACAATTTCAATGATGCTTTTGTGGGCGTGTTCCAAATGGGGTATGTAATACATGGAAAGAACCATTCCCGTGATAAACTGAAGGATGAAGAAAAACATCGCAATGCCGCCCGTATAATACCAAATATCATATTGATGAACGGGTATGACCTTGTGTGCAACAAGGCTTTTTATGCCTTCTACGTCATAGCGTTCTTCAATCCAACTTTTAAGCCTTTGGCAGCTCAACCTTAAACCCCTTTCTGGCTACAATCAGCTTTTCGTTTTCCACCTTTATGTCAAAGAATTCGAGTGGTTTTGGTGGAGGACCCTCAATGTTTTTTCCATCTTGATCAAACCATCCTTTATGGCATGCACAATAAAATTTCTTAAGTTCTGGTTTGTACGTGACGTTGCATTCCATGTGTGTGCATACACCTTTTAAGGCAGTGGTGGTTCCGTTTTCCTTTTTAAAGAAAAATCCAAGTTTTCCACCCCAGGCAAACGGCTTTACCGAATTGGGAGGAATGTTCAAAAAATCGTTTGCATTTAGCACAACAAAATCAGGCTCTTTTCCAAGCGTGGGAAATGCAAATTTCAAGAGGGCATAGAAACTTCCAGATAACATGGCGAATATCCAACCGCCGAATAAGGTGTTAAGAAAGGTTCTCCTTGTGATAAGAGAGTAGTTAATTTTCATCCTTTTCCTTCCCGAAAATCCTTTTCAATCTATTTTTTACGAGGGTTTTTCTCAACCCCACAATTGAGTCGGTTGGTCTTACATCTTTGGGGCAGGCTTCTATACATCTCAAGACGGTATCGCAGCCCCACACGCCTTTGTCGTTGTTGACTGCTTCGAGGAATGCCTTTGGGCGTTCATCTCTTGAGTCAAGCACAAACCTCTCAAGCTTTGCAAGTGCTGCAGGGCCGATATAGTCAGGATCCCTTGATAAAACGGGACATGCCCCATAACAGGATGCACACAGTATGCAGTTTACATTCTGATCGATCCTCTTTCTTTCCTCTTCGGTTTGGGGTATCTCTTTGTCTGGGTCAGGGCTATACCTTATAAGGTATGGTTTTACCTTTTCATACATATTCCAAAAAGGAGTCATATCAACGACGAGGTCCTTTATCACGTTCATGTTTGGAAGTGGTTCGAGAACAATTGTTTGAGAGTTAAATGATGATGCCTGTGTTCTGCATGCGAGATCTATTTTCCCATTAATAACCATACCGCATGAACCGCATACAGCAGATCTGCAAGATGATCTGAAAGCAAGGGTTCCGTCGAGTTCGTCTCTGATCCTGAGCAGCGTCATCAGGATGGTTAATCCGGGTATGACCCTTATGTTATAAGATTGAAAAAAAGGTTCTTTTTCAGGTTCACTTGAGTCATATCGCAAGATCTTGAAGGTGTATATGTCGCCTCTCAATATTTCCTCTCCATAGGCTGATATTTGGTTATCATGACATCCTTATAATATATCACAGGTTCCCCATCGCTACCATATGCGGCAAGTGTATGTTTTAACCAGTCCGCATCATTTCTTTGGGGAAAATCTCTTCTCGAATGCGCGCCTCTGCTTTCCTCCCTGAGTAAAGCCCCAAGCGTAATGATATGACCTATATCAAACATATATTCAAGTTCGAGAGCGCCAATCAGTTCGTAATTCATAAATAATTTTGTTGACGATATAGTGATGTTTTTGTAGCGTTCCCTTAATTCAAGGATCTTGTTCAAGCCTGTCTGCAGTTCTTCTTTTGTTCTGTATATGCCTACATATTGACTCATGGTTTTTCTCAATTCATCGAGTATCTTGAATGGCTTTTCTCCTCCTGGGCTTGCCATTTTCTGTATCTTTTTTTCAACCTCCTGTTGTTTGTTGATGAGAAGCCTTTCGTTTGGCTCGATTTTGTTTGATAAAAGATATTCATCAATGGATATTGCGCCAAGTTTACCAAAAACAATGGTATCAAGAAGGGAATTGCCGCCGAGCCTGTTTCCTCCGTGTACACTGACGCAGGCGCATTCACCTGCCGCATAAAATCCCTTAATAAGCGTTTCACACTTTTCGTTGGTATCGATGCCACCCATTGAGTAGTGTTGGGCAGGCATTATGGGAATAGGTTCTTTTATGGGGTCGATGCCCAAAAAATCAATGCAGATATTACGGATACCGGGAAGCCTTTCAATGATCTTCTGTGCACCGAGATGTCTGATGTCAAGATGTACATACTTGCCGAGTTCTCCTTCAAATGCCCTTCCTTGTTCAATTTCGGTCTGGATGCTCCTCGAGACGATATCCCTCGGTGCAAGTTCCATCATTTTAGGGGCGTAATCCTCCATGAAACGTCTGCCCTCTTTGTTGACAAGATATCCCCCTTCCCCTCGGGCACCTTCTGTCATTAGGATATTTGTTCCGATAAGACACGTTGGATGAAATTGAACAAACTCCATATCTTTCATGGGTACGCCTGATTTATATGCCAGCCCGATCCCGCTTCCGTTATTGATGAGGGCATTCGTCGAATAATAATAAACCCTTCCATAACCTCCTGTTGCAAACATTGTTGCCTTTGACATTATCGGAACCATCTTTCCGTTCAGTTGGTCTATGGCTATCAGGCCGTGACAAATACCGTTATCCATGGCAAGCGCTGTTACAATGTGTTCGGGGTATATCTTCACACCTTTAAAAACGGCACGCTCAAAAAGTGTGTTTAAGAGCACATGACCTGTGATATCCGAAGAAAAGCATGTTCTCGGATATCCTGCTCCACCAAAAGGTCTTTGTGCTATCGTATTATCAGGAAATCTGCTGAAAGGACATCCCCAATGTTCCATTTCATAGACAATCTTGATTGCCTCTTGGCACATGATTTCCACTGCGTGCTGGTCTGCAAGATAATCACTGCCCTTTATCGTATCAAAGGCGTGTTTTTCCCATGTATCGTCTTTTGAGTCTGGGTTGTTTGCAAGGGCTGCATTTATTCCACCCTGGGCGGCAATTGAATGCGAACGGATAGGGTGAACCTTTGAGATAAGTCCTACATCATATCTATCGCATAAACCAACTGCTGCACGGAGACCTGAAAGACCTCCACCTACAATGAGGACATCGTGATAAAGCATGATTATGAAGTAATTGCGTAAATATATATAAGCGCTAACGAGATGATAGATGCAACCAGATTGGACATAAAAAATAAACGTTTTTCATTTCTGTATCCGAAATCCATTATGATTGTTCTTAGACCATATATGCTGTGAAATACGAAAAGAATGAGGATAAGGACATCAAGAACTGGTTGCCTGTGAAGACTGAGCGCCCAGTCTGGTTTTTTGTCCTTTGTGAACAAGAAGAAACTTGTAAGTATCTTTATGCCAAATAAGACTATTAGACAAACACCACTTATTCTATGGAAAAGCCAAATAAACATGTTATGTGGAAACTTTTATCAACAGGATATGTTTTTTGTCAAGCAAAATAACAAAAAATCTCAAAAAGTGTTGAAGTGCGTATGGTGTTATGCAAATATATCAACAACATCAAAGATGATTAAGACTATCTAATTATCGGCTGTTTAAAATAATAAATGAAAAGAGGTTGTATGGGTGAATATGATGACGAAAGACCTGACTGGCGGGAGATAGACAGACAAAGGGACAGAAGCAAGATTTTTGGGAAACAGGAAAAAGGCGGACCAAGCAAGGATAAACCAAAGGACAGATACAAAACAGGAAAATGGGAAAAGGCACTCGATAAGCTATTTATGGGCAAAAAGGGCACTGCCGAGTACAAAAAGGCATTCAATAAAATCCACCAGTCTTACGGGACGAATAGATTTGTGGGAAACGTAACAAGGTTTATAGAGGAATATGGACTTCCCGACGATGTATCCACACTGCTTCTAATTATAGATACGAAAGACAAAAACATTGTTATACCTGTACTCGAAAGATTAAAAGACATGTATGACGGTTTGGCGACTCGACAAAAGGAAGACGTAAAAAGAAAGCTTTCCATCCTGAAACTGACAGACAAAATGTCTGAGATAAAGAAAAAGTCGGAAGAGGTGTTGAATAAGCTTATGATTGATAGTTGAGGGTAGAATGCAGGGTGCTGGATACTTGTGTCAGTTTAACGGTTGTAGGCTACTCAACGCTTTTCAACGGGTGCTGTTTTCAATTATAAAATGCCTGAAAGACCTGTCGTAAGTGCGCTCCCCTTCTTTTGAAAAAAAACAGCCTGGTATCTGTTTCATCTTCCTGTGATATGCGACACACTCGCAACATTTTCCCTTTTTGGAACAGTCATATGTGCAGGTACAAGCTGCCTTGTTTTGTTCTATCGTACATTCCATATCTTTTACCTCATGACCTTTGAAAAACACCTATCTGTCATACCGGGTGTGCCCCGACATGAAAAGATATATGAAAACACTGGATTCCCGCTAGGAGCATGCGGGAGAGAATCATTTAGGATTTAGGAATTAGGATTTAGGATTGAAAACATAAAGCCTGAACTGCCTTCGGCTTGTAGAGTAAGTAGAGTAAGAGAGTGCAGTGAAGCGTTGAGTGGTAAAGTCAGTAGAGGCGGTGAAGCGTTGAGTTGGTTAAGTATGTAAAGTAGTAGAGTGAGGGAAATCCTTCGCTTTTTCTAACCCTCCAACCTTCCAGTCATCTGCCTTTCTCCACTTGAACCCTTGGCTCCTCGAATCCTTGAATCCTTCTCTTTTTGTTTTTTGCTAACCCTCCAGCCCTTATCTTATGCTGTAAAACACGTTTCTTCCACCAAAAACAACCATATCGCCAAGTTCTTCTTCAATCCTTATCAACTGGTTGTATTTTGCAATCCTTTCGCTCCTCGATGCAGAACCTGTTTTGATCTGTCCAACATTTGTTGCTACAGAGAGATCTGAAATAAAGGTATCCTCTGTTTCACCGGAACGATGTGAAATAACACATGTATAGCCCGCCCTTTTTGCTATCTCTATTGTAGTTAGTGTTTCTGTCAAGGTTCCAACCTGATTAAGTTTTATGAGAATACTGTTTGCAATGCCCTGTTTTATCCCTTCAGAGAATATCTTTGGATTAGTGACAAAAACATCATCACCCACGATCTGTATCTTGGATGCACATTTTTCAGTGAATTTTTTCCAGCCATTCCAGTCGTTTTCAGCAAGACCATCTTCTATTGAAATGATCGGGTAATCATTTATGATTGCATCATAAAAACCTATCAACTCATCGCTACCCCATATGTTGTTGTCAATATGATATTTTCCCTCCTTGAAAAGTTCGCTTGCAGCCGAGTCGAGGGCTATAAAGATGTCCTTTCCGGGTAAAAAACCCGATTTTTCTATTGCAGTCATAAGGATATCGAGTGCCTCCCGAGTTGTTGAAATCTGGGGGGCGAAACCGCCTTCATCGCCAACGCCTGTAGAATAGCCCCTATCTTTTATAACACTTTTAAGTGTGTGAAAAACCTCGACACCCATTCTTAACGCCTCTTTAAAACTGCCAGCACCTGCCGGTACGATCATGAATTCTTGTACATCAAGTGAATTTTGTGCATGAGCCCCACCGTTAATAACATTCATCATTGGAACAGGAAGTTCTCTTGACATAACCCCGCCGATATACCTGTATAAAGGCAAATCTAAATAATCTGCCGCTGCACGTGCAACAGCCATCGAAACTCCGAGAATGGCGTTTGCGCCGAGATTGCTTTTATTTTCAGTTCCATCAAGGTCAATAAGGGTATTATCGATATAAGTCTGTTCAAGTGCATCAAAGCCTTCAATCTTTGGCGCTATTATATTATTTACATTTTCAACGGCCTTCAAAACGCCCTTACCTTTGAACCTTTTGACATCGTTATCCCTTAATTCAAGCGCTTCTCTTTCACCTGTAGATGCACCGGATGGCACAATGGCCCTGCCAGCATATCCACTTTCCAGTACCACCTCGGTTTCTACCGTTGGATTGCCTCTGCTGTCAAGCACTTCCCTTGCAAAAACACTATAAATTGTAGACATTTCAACCTCCAATAAAATCTATTTATGATTTTAGACAATAAATGCTATATTTAACAAAATGCACGGATACTTTTGAGATTAGCATAGTAAAAAGAACCCGTCAAATATTTTATAAAGCAATGAGGAGGCGTAGATGAAAAAACCGATTATATTTATACTTGTTTTTTTAACGATTGTACTTTTAAGGCATCCTTTATTTTCGGAAGATATAGATGGTGCAGTATTGCAACAGTTTAAAAGATCTTTTTCTGATGTGAAAGTAGATGAATTCAGAAAAACGGATGTTGACGGCATGTATGAAATTGTAAATAATGGAAGGATTTTGTATTATCTTGCAAGGAATAATTATATCTTTTCCGGTTCTATTTGGTCATCAGCAAAGGTGAATATTACCAGAGAAAGGGAGTCTGAGGTTTTTACAAAAAATGCAAAGGAAATACCGCTTGATAAGGGAATAAAGATAGGGGACGGCAAGGATATTGTATATGAATTTACAAACCCTGATTGTCTTTATTGTAGAGAAGCATCAAAATATTTTGCTCAAAAGAAAAACGTAACAAGATATGTTTTTTTTATTCCGATTTTATCTTATGGTGAATCTGAGAAGAAGATAAAATATATAATTTGCGCAAAAGACAGAGAGAAAGCCTATGAAGAGGTAATGACAGGCAGGCTCGATGGAAAAAATATCGAAGTTTGTACCGACGGGAATGCGCTTAAATTTTATAGTGAACAACAGAATATCATCGAAAGGCTTGGGATTAGCAGTACACCACAGTTTCTTGTGAATGGAAAACATGTTTCTGGTGCAAATATCCCTATGCTCGAAAGGTTTTTGAAAAAGGAATAACCATAAGGCGAATCACATAATTATCAATAATATATCGGTTTGCTTTAATGGTTGTCAGAAGATTGATCTTCTATAGGTTGTTCGAGGCGATCCCTTATCATTTTCAATATAACAAACGATTCTCGCTCCCTTTCTTCAAGCGAACCCGTGATATACAAAATAGTTTCACGATAATCAGGCATGAAGATTTTGGATAACGCATTGCAACGCCTCTGGGTTTTACGGAGTTCCAGGGCAAGTCGCCTTACAGCGTTTTCGAGTTCTGCCAGTTCAGCCAGAAGGGGAAGCACCTCAATGAAACGACTCATAGCAATGTCTGTATGTGCTGATGTTCCTTCAAAACCGAACTGGACACTGACGGTTTCCGTTTTTACTGTAACATGAGGAATTTTCATGCCCATAAGGTGTTGATCCGATATGCTGATCTGATGATCCATTTTTATGGCAGTTGCGGCACGTTCGATACTCTCCGAGCCTTTTTCGATTTCTGCTTCACTTAAGGATTCAAATGCTTTTTTCATTGCTTCCCGGGCATTCTGCTCTGCATCACAGGCTCGATTTAGACGGCTCATCAGTTCAAAAATCAGGATTTGACGTTTTTGCTCGAGAAGGTCATAACCTTCCTCAGCAAACGCAAGTTGTCTTTTCAGCACAAGCAGGTTGGATTTTGTTGGAGCGATATTGAGTTTTCCCATAAGGTCTACTCCAGTCTGTTATGTAGTCTGAAACGGTGTTTCACAGACAGGTGTCTCCTCTTTTCCGTGATAGTATTTTTTAAGCAAGGCTTCGCTCACACGGTGTAGCTCATCTTTAGGTAGTGAGGACAATACGTCCCAGCCAAGTTCGAGCGTTGTCTCTATCGACCTGTTTTCATATTCACCTTGGTTTAAAAAGCGCATTTCGAATGCTTCTCCGAACTTGAGGTACAGCTTATCGAGAGTACTCAATTCTTCTTCTCCAATAACATCGGCGAGTCCACGCACCTTTTTTACATATGCATAACAGGCGAATAATTGGCTTGCAAGTGTTGGGTGATCTTCCCTTGTATAACCTTTACCGACACCATCCTTCATCAAGCGGGACAGACTTGGCAGGCCTGCTATCGGAGGATAGACCCCCCGCTGGAACAAATCACGGTCCAAGACGATTTGACCTTCGGTGATGTATCCAGTGAGGTCGGGAACAGGATGGCTTATATCGTCAGCAGGCATGGTAAGGATTGGAATCTGTGTGATTGAGCCAGGTGATCCCTCAATACGTCCGGCACGCTCATATATGCTGGCAAGGTCGGAATAAAGATAACCAGGATAACCTTTACGTCCTGGTATCTCCCCCCGTGCAGTGCCTACTTCGCGGAGGCTTTCGCAATAATTTGTCATATCTGTTAAAAGTACGAGCACGTGTTGGCCGCAGTCAAAGGCAAGATGTTCAGCCAGCGTCAGGGCAACCCTCGGGGTGAGCAAACGCTCTACGCTTGGTGCATCTGCCAACGAAAAGAACATTACTGCACGGGCGAGGGCACCTGAATCACGAAAATTACGAATGAAAAATTCAGCTACATCATGTTTGACACCCATTGCAGCAAATACAATTGAAAATTCGACCTTTTCTTCAAGTAATCGTGCCTGCCGCACTATCTGGGCAGAAACCCTGTCGTGAGGGAGCCCATTGCCAGAGAATACAGGAAGTTTTTGTCCTCTGACCAGTGCATTCATGCCGTCGATCGCCGAGAGTCCTGTTTGAATGAATTCACGAGGGTAGCGTCTCGCAAAGGGGTTTATAGGCATACCGTTAACATCTCTTCTTTCAGCGGATAAAGCAGGAGGGCCGCCATCTGCCGGACGGCCAAGGCCATCAAAGACCCGACCAAGCATATATCGAGAAACAGGCAAAAGAAAGCTTTCCCCAAGAAAACGGGTGCGCATTGCTTTATTCGATAGGCCTGTGGTGCCTTCGAGCACCTGAACCACTGCATGTTTATCAGAAATGTCGAGGACACGTCCTATGCGTGCGCGGCCGGAAGTATCAATTATTTCAACGGTTTCATCATAGCCGACATCCCGAACTCTCTCAACGACAACAAGAGGTCCCTCAATGCGCGAGGCACCAATGTACTGCAATCCCCGGTCTTCTATGTCGAAAGTGGTTTGCATATTAATGAAGCCTCCTTGGCGTATTCTTTTGCAAGGGTTTCTGTTTCTCCCATAACATTTTGTTCCAATTCTTTAAGCTTATCAAGTTCGTCGTTACCGAATTCTGCCTTTGCCCTAAGAATCCTTGGCACACATGCCAAATTGCGGATTTGTGCAAGAGGAACACCTAATTCTATTAAATCTTTGCCCCTTCGGTATAGAATCATCATGGTACGCAACAACATTACCTGGCGTTCCGGAGTGCAGTACATATCGTTTTCCTCAAAGGCACTTTGAGCCAGAAAGCCATCTTTTATAATCTCTGCGACAAAAAGTATCAGGCGTTGTGAGTCAGGGAGTACGTCAGGACCGACGAGCTTAACTATTTGCTGAAGCCGTTCCTCGCGCTGAAGAAGTGTGAGTGCCTCTGTACGTAATTCAATCCAGTCTGGCGTCTCCTTCTTCCACCATGGACCTACATCTTCCACGTATTCGGAATATGAATGCAGCCAATGTATTGAAGGGTAATGACGCGCATTTGCGAGTTCTGTATCAAGCGCCCAGAAGCAACGAATAAAACGCCTTGTATGTTGGGTCACGGGTTCGGAGAAATCCCCACCAGGGGGGCTGACAGCCCCTACAATACTAACCGATGCCCTATTTCCGGCAAGGGTTGTTACTGCCCCGCCACGCTCATAAAACTGGGCTAATCTTGTCGGCAAAGAGGCGGGAAAACCTTCTTCTGCTGGCATCTCTTCAAGACGTGCAGCGAGTTCTCGCAGTGCTTCTGCCCAACGACTTGTAGAGTCGGCAAAAACCGCAACGCTAAAACCCATATCTCTATAGTATTCAGCCAGGGTTATGCCTGTATATATGGATACCTCCCTTGCAGCAACGGGCATATTGGATGTGTTGGCAATGAGAATGGTTCTTTCCATTAGAGGACGTCCCGAACGGGGGTCTTTGAGTTCAGGGAACTCACGTAAGACATCTGTCATCTCATTGCCTCTTTCTCCGCAACCGATAAAAACAATGATCTCAGCGTCTGACCATTTTGCAAGCTGATGCTGTGTAATTGTCTTCCCCGTTCCAAAACCACCAGGGATAGCGGCGGCACCTCCTTTTCCGATGGGAAAGAATGTATCTATAATACGCTGACCAGTTATCAACGGTTCAGTGATTCTTAATCGCTCTGCAATAGGTCGTGGAACACGTACCGGCCAGCGTTGAAGCATGGTGATTTCACGTCTACCCGATTCTGTCTCAATTTCTGCTATCGGATCTATGATCCTGTAATCACCCTTATCCACAATCGACAAGACTGTTCCATTTATATCAGGGGGTGCCATTATTATATGATTCACGAGGGGCGTTTCTTTTACTTTACCTATTGCCTGGCCTGTTGTTACTGTCTCACCCTTTTTGACGAGAGGTTCAAATGTCCAATGTTTTTCTGTATCAAGCGGATCTACCTTTTCACCTCTTTTAATCCAGGCACCGCTATGTGCTTCAATGCCTGGTAGCGGGCGCTGGATGCCATCATAGATGTTACCCACAAGCCCGGGTCCAAGCCATACAGATAAAGGTGCACCGGTGCAGAATATTGGTGCTCCTGGTTTGAGCATAGCGGTATCCTCGTAGACTTGAATCGTGGCATAATCACCTATAAGCCTGACCACTTCGCCTACCAGCCCAAGACTACCTACCTGAACAACTTCATACATCTGCGTTGCATGCATACCCGAAGCAGTTACAATAGGACCGCTGATACGGGTAGCTATGGGTTCATTGACCTTAGAGGTGTTGTTCATTGATTACCTCCTGCAGATCCTGTTTTGGGAATAAAAGACGCCTGAACAGCTATATATCTTCTTAATGCTGGCCATAGTCTTTCCAATCTCTTTAAAAGTGTATTATCCCACACCTGTCTTGCATCTTTATCTTCTACAATAACACCCCCATCTGAAATGCTTGGTTCTTGAATGATAGAAATATTAACAGGACGTCCAACCCTATGTGCAATTTCTTCGATAATGCTGTCGCTAAACATATCGTAATCCGCTCCTGATAGTTTTAGAACAAATGTATCACCATCCATATGCATTATGGCGTCAAAAGCGAGTGATATAATGGTTTCGCGGTATTGAATTCCATCACGGGCAATCAGTCGTTCACGCACCTCATCATAGACGGTTCTGAGGAGTGCCTCAATGCGTGCTGCCCTGTGTCTTCCAGTTTCTACTGGGACTGTCGATAGAATCAAATCACTGCGATGCGTTGCTTCGGCATTAGCGCTATCAATATGTTCTTGCCTGATACGCTCCTTTTCTTTGTCAATACCGGCTAAAAAGATTTCAGCCTGACGTTTTGCATTTGTTATAATTTCTTCGCACTCTTTTTGGACTTCCGAGAGGATTTCACTCCTTAACATCTCGGTAGAGTTTTGATTGGTTGTCATCAGCAAACCCCCTTATCCGACACTTACACCAACTGCTTCCTGTACAAATTCTCTAAGACTCTTTCGCCCTGACAATGGTCCTTCAGGCCCTGGTATTTCAACGATCAGAGGACGGTCACGGTTTATTCGAAATGTGTCTATCTGAGATCTTATCCAAGACGCCACATGCTCTGTTATGATGATTATTCCCAAGTCAGGTTTCGATATAGCAATGCTTATAGCGGATATAGCCTGTTCAGCATCAGCCGCTACATAGGCTTCTATACCTGCCAAACGGAAACCACGAACAGTGTCTTCGTCTGCTATGCAATAAAATTTCACTGATTCAGTCCTTTATATCTTCTGCATCAGCATCATAGCGATAGCAAAACCCAGAACAGCAAGTCCTTCTGCCAGCGCAACAAAAAGGATACTACGGGTTAGCAATTCAGGCTTTTCTGCTGCTGCACCGAGAGCGGCGGAGCCAATCCGACCTACGGCATATCCTGCGCCGAGAACGCTTGCTGCGATGGCGAATGCTGCCGATGCACCAAGTCCTATTGCCTTATAAGCAGAAACGATATCCCCGGACGAAGCAACTTTTGCCGCCTCTTCAGCCGCGATAGCAAGACAAGGAAGGATAATCCCAGAAAGAACTACACCCAACATAATTTTAAATCTCTGGAACAACGATTTAATCATGTGACACCTCCAATTAGAATTCCTAACAAATCAAGCAAAATACAAAACCCAATCATTTATAAAAAACATAAAACTGTTCATAAATCGGTTCTTTTATCGTTTTGTACAAGAGAGAAGGGTTCAAAGGGCTGTCCGCTACCGGAAAAAAACTTTCCGAAAAATTCGTAATATTCAAGACGCAAGGCCTGAACCGAAGCGATAACGCCTTCAAGTACGATAGCAATTATATTGCCGAGAATAATGACTACTATGCTAAAAACGCTTCCCCCGTAAGGAAAGCCTTTAACTTCAGCGGCTAACATGAATGCTGCGAAAAGTAGTGCGGCATGGCTCATCGCATAGGCAGCTAGTCGTACAAAACTTATCGTATTGGCTAAATAACTTAGTATTGCTTCAAAGGCCTCCACACAAGACTCCATTATGGCGGTTGCCATCCCACCTTTTGAAGCGTGTTCTTTGTCTGATTTGCTAATTATGTAGTGTTCAAGGGGTTCCTTTATTGACCAACCAAGAATCGGTAGAAGAAGGAATAAAACCAGAGCAACGCCCATCAAGCCGTGCGATCTAAGTGCAGCACCTTTTATTAAAATTATCAGAGTGCCCCAGTAAAATAGCAATCCTATAAGGCCGAATTTATCAAGAACTGCCCCTATAATGTCACCCTTTTGAAAGCGGTTGACGGCATTTAATATAAGGCCAAGGCTTATAAGGGCAATTCCAAGCCCCATAGCGCCATACATCAACAGCATAGGGTCGGCATCCAGGGGGTCGTGCCAAATTGCGTATTTTTTCAATGCCTCTATCCCAAAATAACTTCCATATATAACACCGAAGATGATACTCGATGAACCTGCAAAGATAAGTAAAAGACCTGCGTCTTTCACATTCTTTGATTTTCCGGAAAGAAGCGCAAACAAGCCACATAGAGCAAGAACCATTCCATGTCCAACATCGCCGAACATCATTCCAAACATTATTATGTAACTTAAGGCAACAAACAGCGTAGGTTCGAGTTCACGATAATCAGGGAGTCCATAAGCAGAAACAAGCATCTCAAATGGTCTTAGGAGGCGTGAATGTCTTAAAAGTACAGGGATCTGCTCATTTGTTAATTTATCTGGTGAGGTTGTCTGAAATGCATATCGTTCACCGGTTATGTCCGCGATACGAAGTCTGATAGTTTCTACGTCTGAAGATGGTGCCCATCCTGAAATAACGATAGTGGATTCAGTGCGAGGAAATTTTTGACTTGCCTCAAGAATCTTGCATTCGACGTTGATGAATTCTTCGATTTCAGACAATGTCTCCGCGAATTCGTTTGCAAGGGCATTTATGGTAGCATCCATTTGTCTAAGCTCTACATGCAACTGTTCCTGTTCCTTTTTTCTATCTTCGAGCAGGCCGTCCACCGTGACTCCATCAACTCTGGGAAGGGATTCATATTGAAAACCTGCCTGCAGTAGAGCCTTTTCCACGGCTTGTTGTTTGCTTCTCGTCGTGATTGCAAGAAGCGGTTGTATGTCTTGTTTTTGTGTCAAAGGAAGTATAATTGCATCCTGGCTGACCGTCTTTTCAAGCCTATCGAGGTTTTGTACGGGCAAACTTCCCGTGACAAAATGAAGATGTGAAAATTGTTCATACCCTTCGAGCGGAATATCATATCCGCTATAGTATGATAAACGTTCGTGGGTAGCAGATGCCTCTTTAAGGCGTTCTGAAATTTGTTGACGATGCCTGAGCGCATCTTTGACCTTTTGTTCTATTAATCTCAGATGCTCTTCCGCATCGTTGACCGTTATTTTCGCAAAACCTGATTTAGAAGGTTTATAGGGGATTTGTAGCGATTGACGGAGTTCCTGAATGCGCAATCTTATCTGTTCATATCGAGATAGCCCTGTCGAATGGTCAGCAGGCGTAAGGGGTGTTATTTCATGCTCTGATGGCATGCGCATAAGATGCACCGCCCCTAATTGCCCTAAACCCTCGATCACGGATCGTTCATCCCTTGCAAGGACAATGGTTTGCATACGTACCATAGGTACTGCTCTAAACATATGCCACCTCAAAGCTGTTTCGAGGTATCAGACGTGTACGAATAGCATCAACAGGCATTTTTTTTCTAATACACTCAGAGATTGTTATTAAATTTGCTACCTCAATACGACGGATACCGATATATCCCATAATTGTACCCATACCCATATGACTACGACGAAATGCATTGTTTGATAAACGAAGGAAGTGTCCCCATGCCTGACCTTCAATAGCCGGAATGTTTATGGTTTTTGTGCCGTCGTCTGTCTCGTTCCCAAAAGGTTCTGAATCGAGCACCCTATCAGATGCCCTACCGATCGAAGCGACAGGATCAGAATCATGCAGCATATCGAAAAAAAGCGCCCGCGTTATTCTGGTGCCGTCTATATGTAATGGTTGTAATACCTCTGTTGGCAATTTATAGTAGAATCTCCCACGGGCGACCAACATCAGATGAAATATATCTACTTCCTGGAAGATCATCTTTTCTATTATTTCCCGGTCTTCGTTAGGTAATTTTTTTGTTTTCGCAAGTAATCCCTCGAAATAACCACAATCAAGTGCTGCTTCAAAAAAGAAAGGCCTGTGGTAATCACTGTATATTTTAACGGCTTTTGACAGATTTTGTCTCAACGGTCCTTTTGGCATATGGTGTACGAATTCTTCCAAAGATTCTGATGAGCCAAGACGGTCAACGTCGATGCTGAATACTTTTGGCAAGGGAATTAAAAATTCATATCTTTGTTTGATAGGCACGTCTGTCAAGATAGAGCGTACCAATATCTTTAAATTTTCTACTTGAAATCTTATTAGCGTCCAATTTATCAGTTCTTCTCTGGCCCCAGACATGTATGCACAAAAACCAGATATCTCTGCTATTAGCCTGATGATTAATTGTCTCTGAAAATCAATGATGCCTTCAAACTCAGAGTCAGGAAATATATTATTGTACAATTCTTGAAGGTTTTGGATGCGGCATAGGCTGTCGAGTCTTTCGCCCTCTGCAATACGGCTTTTTTTACCATGCAGATTGGCGGCGAGAAAATCAAGATCATCAGCAATATGTCGAGTTGAGCCAATTATCGTTGGGTTGGAGGAATCGTTTATTGTTGGTTGCATATGCACCCAACAATCCAATCAACAGCTTGTTGCCTGGTTTCTGGCTTAAGAACGATCTCTCTTTCTATTCTGGTTACGGCCCTTTCCAGAAGATTCTGTTTTTCACTTTCGGCTGTCTTTATCTTAGACTCTAATATCTTTTCAGCTCCAATTTGAGCTTCGAGGCGTGCTTGCTCTAAGATCTCCCGACCCTTTTTCTGTGCATTATTCAGAATAGAGTCAGCCTCAGCATTGGCTGCTTCGATTGCAGCCTTTGCTTCACCCTCTGTAGCGATGATCCTTTCTATCACATCGCGCATAATAACTCCCCCTACAAAGAATTATTTATGTTTCATCAAATCGCCATAGATTTAGGTGCCTTATACGGTACATCGAGCTTGAAACGTTTAATCACAGCATTTCCGATCATCTGGGCAGCTTCATCGTAATTTATTAGGTCAGTATTGATAACCAGATGGTAGAGAAGCGGGTCATTGAGATTTTTGCTGAAATTGTCTTTAATATAGCGTTTACGTGCTTCGTCTTTTTTCTTTATATATTCATATGCTGGTTTTTCGTCAAGATTGAAAACCTTTTGGGCCCGTTCGATTCTGTTTTCGAGCGAACCGACAATATGAACATGAAAGGCTGTTTGAAGTTCGCTCGTGACAATGTTGGCTCCCCGACCGACAAGGATAACATTGCCTATTTGGGCAAGACGCAGAATGGTCGCATTAGTCTTTTCAACCAATGTCCATGTTGATGGGTGTAGTCCAATGAATTCTTCAAATGCATCTCTGAGGGTGCCCTTGTGGTCTTCTTTCATAAAGTCGCCCATGCCCTTGTGTAACTTATGTTCTTCTATGACTTTTGCTACGAGGTGATGGGAGAACACTGTCCACTCACCATGGGAGGCGGTATTTTTTTGCAAGTATTCCGCAAGGCTTGAAGCGACCGTGAGACCTCCAGCGCCTTCTTCTCGTGCAATTGTTATCGCAGGCTTCAGATAGTGTCCAAGAGGTGCGTTGATGTTTGGATCGAAATGACGCTCAATGAAAGTTTCACATTTGTCGGAGCTAATATTTTCAAGCATAATTATTACCTCCTTTGCTTTCAGAGCTCACATTTTATCAGAGCGATATTAACCACACTCAAGTGGCAATATGTATAAAATGTGATTGTTGTGCATAGACTAACTTATAGACTATCGTTTTGGGTTTGTCAAGCTGGATAAAATTTTTTTTAGGTTGTCATTGAGAATTTCCATTTGCAGAATGAATCGCTTGGATGAGGATCAGGTGGGGCAAAAAGACATTCGACTTTAATGTCCGGATCGATTGCATGTGCGAAACTGTTGAATTCGCCTTCGTGCATAAATTTGCATACATACTCTCCGAGTCCTCGTTTTAAACGCGCTTCCTGCGTCGGGCAGCTCGGGACAGATATGATCACCTCATCTTCTTTTTCTTCTATGTTGTAACCAACAAGAATACTCCACGGAAAATACTGGAGTGCTTTAACAAACCCTTTAAGGCCTTTTTCCTTTATGCCGAAACGTTTGATGAAATCTTTACCCGCCATCTTTGGAACCTTTCCCCAGACTAACTCATTTATCTTTTCAGCAGTTTCCTGACCAAATTTTTCTGCCACATAAATGAACCAGAAGGCATCCATGACCCTGTAGTGCCATAATAGAAACTCAATATAGCTTTTCAACTGAACTTCATCCATCTCTTCAAACACCCTTAAATCCATGATAACCCCTCAATTGAAGTTTTTTGGATCAGAAGATATGAGAATCATCCTGCCTCCTGATCATGTATCGGTTTGGTAGTTTTAAAAAATTCTAATCATCTTCTTCTTTGAGCGCCCGTTTTTTAATATCATTCAGTGACAGTTTAAGGTTTTTATCCTCATATAAGATTTTGTATAACTCCTCAGTTATGGGCATTTCTATGTTAAATCTTTTTGACAGTGTATATGCAGCCTTTGTCGTATAGTATCCTTCAACAACCTGTTTTTGTTCTTGTATAATGGTTGATGCCTTTTTACCTGTCGCAAGCTCTGTGCCGAACCGTCTGTTTCTGCTCAATTTTCCATAAGATGTAAGGATCAGATCGCCTATGCCCGAAAGACCCATGAATGTTGTTTCTTTTGCCCCTAATGTTCTACCAAGCCTCTTAATCTCAGCGATTGCACGTGTTGTGTAAGCGGCCTGTGTGTTTGTTCCAAGTTTTAACGCATCGATTATGCCTGCGCCTATAGCCATTACGTTTTTCATTGCGCCACCAAGCTCGACACCTAAGATGTCTTCGCTCGTGTATACCCTGAAGTTATCGGTGTGGATAACCCTTTGGAATTCATAAGCAAGTCTTCTATTTGTCGATGCCACTACAACGGAAGTAAAATTTTCCCTTGCAACCTCTTCGGCAAACGATGGACCGGAAAGAACGGCTACTCTATTGTTTGTTTGATGTAAAAGCCCTTCGGTAACCTGGCTCATACGAAGCAATGTATCTGTTTCAAGCCCTTTTGTGAGTATGAGTATATCTTTATCAACTAGTTCGATTGAGATTGGTTCTATTGTTTTCCGCAAGGCAAAAGAGGGTGTTGCCATGACAATACCCTCTGATTTATGTGCAATTATTTCTAAATTGTCCGTGAAATCGACGTTTTCAGGAAGCGTGAAACCCGGAAGATAAAGCCTGTTTTCTCGTTCGGTTTTCAAGGTTTCGTAGAGGTCCGGTTCATATACCCACAACAGGACTTTTATGCCCTTTCTCGCAAGGTGTATTGCAAAGGCTGTTCCCCAAGCGCCGGCGCCAATTATTCCAATGTGTTTTTTTATGTTCATTGTCTTTGGTTATTTGCCATTATCATCAAGTTTGGGCAAACATTTATTCTTCTTCTATTACAGCTACCCCGTGAATCTTTTTGTCTTCATTCAAATCCATTAGCTTAACGCCGAGGCCACCTCTCTTCTGGATAGGAATATTCATAGTCTTAAATCTTATTGTTCTACCTGTATCGGTTACAAGGATAACCTCATCCTTTTCGCTTAGCTCCTTAAGACTCACAACCTCACCGTTTTTTTCCCTGCACCTGACGTTTATGATGCCGCTGCCACCCCTTGTCTGAAGCCTGTATTCACTGCATGGGGCGCATTTTCCATAGGCCTTTTCTGTTACGGTGAAGACATTGCAATCCTGGCTTACGACCTCTATGGAGACAACCTCATCATCCTTTTTTAATTTTATACCTCTTATGCCATATGCAACCCTTCCCATAGGCCGCACATCTGTTTCTTTGAATCTTATGGACATACCTTTCTTGGTGGCGATCATCAACTCGTTCTGTCCGTTTGTTTCAAGCACAGAAATTAGGCCGTCGTCTTCTGGTAGGCTTATAACCCTTATTCCAGGTGACCTCAGATGTTTAAGGGAATCAAGGGTTACCTTTTTTACCTGTCCCTTTTTTGTGGCAAGAAATAGGAATCTGTTTTCTGAGAATTCTTTTACATGTGTAACCGCGGTGATGCGCTCGTTTTTATCTATGTTTATGAGATTTACGATAGGTTTGCCTCTGGATGACATCTGTGCCTCGGTGATGTTGAATACCTTGACGATATGAGCCTTTCCTGTGTTGGTAAAGAAGATGATATAGGAGTGTGTGGAAGCCACATAGAGATGATCAACGAAGTCTTCTTCCTTTACGATTATCCCGATTTTTCCTTTTCCACCCCTTGCCTGATGTTTATACTGGTCAACAGGGGTTCTCTTTATATAGCCTTTATATGTTATTGTTACAACGACCTCTTCTTCCTTTATCATATCTTCTGTGGTGATCTCGGGTAACCAATCGACTATTTCCGTTAGCCTTTCATCTCCATATTTATTGTTTATTTCTGTGAGTTCCTGTTTAATGATGTTTAAAAGCAGTTTTTCGTCGGCGAGAATCTGTTGGAGCCTTTTTATTTCTACCTCTGTTGCATTGTATTCATTGACTATCTTTGTCCTTTCGAGCGAGGTAAGTCTTTGCAAACGCATTTCAAGTATGCTTGTCGCCTGTTTTTCTGATAAATTAAAACGGTCCATTAAGGATGTTTTTGCTTCCTGTGTGTTTTGTGCCTTTTTAATCATTGCGATTACTTCATCTATGTTGTCAAGCGCAATCTTGAGACCTTCTAAAATATGCAGCCTTTCTAAGGCCTTGTTGAGTTCAAATATGGAGCGTTTGGTGATTATTTCCTTTCTGAAATTTACAAACTCTGCAATAAGTGATTTCAGATTCAGGGTTTTTGGTTGATTATTGACTATTGTGAGGAGTATTATGCCGAATGTAGTTTGAAGTTGGGTATGTTTGTAAAGCTTATTTAGAATGGGTATTGCCATTTCTCCACGTTTCAATTCCAATACGATTCTCATACCCTCTCTGTTGGATTCGTCCTTAATGTTTGCTATACCTTCGATTCTTTTGGTGTTGATTAACTCGACTATATTTTCAATGAGTCGTGTTTTGTTTACCTGATAAGGAATTTCAGATATAACTATGGATTCCCTTCCATCCTTTTTGTGTTTTTCAACTTTAGCCCTTGCACGTAAGATGATGTGACCCTTGCCTGTTTCGTATGCCTCTCTGATGCCCTGTCTACCGAATATTATGCCCTTTGTAGGGAAGTCAGGACCAGGTATCAGTTCAATAAGTTCGTCAAGTGTGATATCCGGATTATCGATGTAGGCAATTATGCCGTTTGTAATCTCTGTAAGGTTGTGGGGTGGAATGTTTGTCGCCATACCGACTGCTATTCCAGATGACCCGTTTATAAGCAGATTAGGGATTTTTGATGGCAATACAACAGGTTCAAAAATAGACTCATCATAATTTGGTTTGAATAAAACCGTATCCTTTTCGATATCTTTAAGGGTTTCTTCTGCAATCCTTGAAAGCCTTACCTCGGTATATCTCATTGCTGCAGGTGCATCGCCGTCTATTGAGCCAAAGTTGCCTTGACCGTCAACGAGGGGATAACGAAGAGAAAAGTCCTGAACCATGCGTGTAATTGCATCGTATACAGCCTGGTCGCCGTGAGGATGGAATTTACCGATAACATCACCTACGACCCTTGCAGATTTTTTATATGGTTTGTCGTGTGTATTGTTTAACTCGTACATTGCATACAAAATTCTTCTGTGAACAGGTTTTAGGCCGTCCCTTATATCAGGAAGGGCTCTTCCTATTATTGTGCTCATAGCGTAGTCAAGGTAGGATTTTTTCATTTCTTCTTCGATAGGTACATTTACAACAGATGTATGCATCCAGAAGCCTCCGTGGATTGTGATTTTTATTACTTTAACATAAAATGTGTCTTATTGACAAATTAAAGAAATAATTCAACTCGGTCGGGAAATAACTTGTTGACAAATTATTTAACATTGTAGAAAATAAATAACATGCGAAAAATTGTAATTTATTTATCATGCCTTCTTTTTGTCTTTGGTTTTGTTTCCTGCAACAAAGAAGCAAAAAACCTAAAGGAAGAAATACGTTTGCTTAAGGAAGAAAACAGTTTTCTGAAGGCCGAAAATATCGGATTAAAGAAGGAACTTGAAGAACTTTACAAAAAGATCGAGGAAAAGGCTTCAGCGAGCGTAAAGACCACAGTCCCCGAAACAAAAGAAGTCCAAAAGCCAAAAAATAGCGTAAAATCTGAAGAAGGCTTAAAGAAAAAAAATAGATGAGAAACATTGTTCTGGTTGTCTCTTACGATGGGACCGCCTATCATGGGTGGCAATGCCAACCAGGCCTTGCAACAATTCAGCAAACCTTGCAGGAAAAAATAGAAAAGATAGTAAATCACAAGGTTAAGATTTATGGCGGTGCGCGTACAGACAGCGGTGTACATGCCTTTGGTCAAACGCTGAATTTTTTAACAACGAGCGCAATAGGGCTGACGGGACTCGAAAGAGGGTTGAACAGTCAATTACCGCCTGATATCAGAATAAGATATGCGCGAGAGGAGGATGACCTTTTCCATGCCCGTTATTCTGCCAAGAGCAAGATATATATTTATACAATCATGAATGTACAATATAACTCACCATTTTACGAAAGATATGTATGGCATATCCCCTATAGGCTTAACGATGCATCGATGAATGCGGCGGTGAAAAATATTATCGGTGTCCACGATTATTCTGCGTTCAAGAAAAAGGACGAAATATATCAAACTGCGGTGAGGGAGATTTTAAAAGCTGGCGTTAAAAGAAGGGGTAATTTTATATATGTCTTAGTCGAAGCGACAGGCTTTTTGCGTTATATGGTGAGAAATATTGTAGGAACATTGATGCTTGTTGGTTCGAACAAACTGACTGTTGAAGATTTTAAACGTATACTCGAGTCAAAAGATCGTGAAAAGGCTGGTCCCACAGCCCCGGCAAGAGGGCTGTTTTTGAGAGAAATAAAATACTGATAAAAGTACAGGGGTCAGAAGAAAAGGGTCGGAAATTTTTGGAAAAAAGTGCAAAATAATGGAGGTTCTTTCTCGTAGTTCGATGCCCTGAGTTCAACGTTTTCTATTTTATGTTCGCTTCCCCGATTTTTAGCTTCTCAGTATTCTTTTGTTTTCTGAACGTATGGTAAGTTTTATCTCGTCGAGATACTCGAGGATAGGTATGGTGTATTTTCTCGAAATATCAAATATCGTCTTGAAATCAGAAGGTGACATCTCTTTATTTTTCTTTAAAAAATCAGTAACTTGTTGTTTGATATTTTTAATAATATCCATGTGAAAATACATATCACCCTTTATCTTTACAACCTTTCCTTCGTATATGAGTCTTTCGGCGATGTCTTTGATATGTTTTTCCTGCTGTTTGAGTTCAGAGGCAAGTTCCTTTAATCCTGGCGGCATTAGACCATATTCCAAGAGTTTTATCAGGAATGCCTCACGAATTGCCGAGATGTCTTTATCGTTTGTTTGTGAAATACCTTTTAACCTTACCTTATCCTTATCGGTTTCTATCAACCCCTGATGTATGAATTGATCAAGCGCTGCTTGAAATATAACAGGCTCAACCTTTGGAAGTTTTGTTCTCAATTCTTCTTTTGAAAGACCAACCTTTAATGGGTTCTTTTTATGAAAATCCTCCACACAGGCTTTAAGCATGTTTTTATAACCATTGAACCAGTCCATATGTATAAGTGTCTTGCCCACGGATTTGATTTTACCCTTCTGTTTAAGGTTTTCCAGTGTGTTGTTGATGCCCGCCTCATTCATGCCGAGAAGAATGGATAATGTCTTTGACGGTATTCCTCCATAACCTCCTTTTAAAATATGGTATTCAGTTTTGTCACTGATTGAACCTTCAGTGAGTATCGAATAGTATGAATCAAGTGGTTGTGCCTTTCTTTTGTGTCTCTGCGGCATTATATCGAGTATTTTGCCTCCGCCGATAGTTTGTATTGCGTATGAACTCCTGATTATGAATCTGTCTTCCGGAAGCACGACAACGGGTTTTTTGAATACGAGTTGTACAAAAAGCTCCTCGCCAGGTTCTATTATATCCTTTTTTAGAATTACCAGCCTCGATTCTTCTTGGGTTGTAGCAACGTGGAATCGCAAAACTGTGTCTGTTTTTATTGGTTTGTACGGGAGCTTCAGGTATTTGAATGTAGCGTCTATCCTGTTAGATAACAGCAAAGTGTCGGGTCTGCCTATTATAATGCCCCTTTCAATATCGTTTTTTTCAATACCCTGAAGGTTCAGGGCTACTCGTTCTCCTGCCATGGCTTCTCCAGCGTCTTCGTGATATGTCTGGATATTCCTTATTTTTGTGTATTTATTGAGTGGGTAGATTTCTATCTCTTCACCGACACTGATATGGCCTGAGATACATGTTCCTGTGACTATTGTGCCGAGACCTTTAAGAGTAAAAACCCTGTCTATAGGCAGTCGGAAAATACCGTCCTTTGATTTTTCATGAACATCGTTGGCTATGCTAATGATCGCATCTCTTAAAACATCGATGTTTTCGCCTGTTGCAGATGAAACAGGAATTACCTGTGCTCCTTCGAAAGGTCTGCCTTTAAGAAAATCTTTGATGTCTTCTTTAACCAGTTCGAGCATTTCTTCATCGACAAGATCTTTTTTTGTGATTGCAACAATCCCTCTGTCAAGGCCAAGCAGTTCGCATATATCTATATGTTCTTTTGTCTGGGGCATTACACCTTCGTCAGCAGCTACAACAAGTAGCACCATGTCGATACCCCATGCGCCGGCAACCATATGACGCACAAACTTTTCATGCCCTGGTACATCTACAATGCCCATAAGTAGGTCATCGCCAAATCTGTAATGGGCGAAACCCAACTCTATGGTTATTCCTCGCTCTTTTTCCTCTTTCAGCCTATCACAGTCAATACCTGTAAGGGCCTTTATAAGGGATGTCTTGCCATGGTCTATATGTCCTGTTGTGCCTATAACGATCTTTTTCATATGCCTAAATAAATATACACTATTTTTCGAGTAAAATGTAAAAGGGAAAAGGCATATAGAATGAAAAAGGCTTTATGGATTGCCATGAGCTATCAGATGAATATGTCTTGTTATTTGTTTACTGAAAAACGTTGATTATTAATTGATGAAAATATAGAATGCTTCGGTAATAATGACATAAACAAGAGGCTTGGAGAAAAAATGATGGAAAAAGAACTGATTGGTAAGCCGCCTTGGGGCAACTGGATTGTTTTGTTGGATGAGATCGATTTCAAGGTCAAAAGAATAGATGTATTGCCTGGCAAAAGGTTGAGTTACCAGAAGCACTTCAAGCGTGAGGAACATTGGGAGGTTGTAAGAGGTAAGGGCAGGGTGACAATAGACGGAGACTATTTTGAATTAAGCCCAGGTGATTGTATCACAATAAAAAAGGAATCGCTTCACAGGATTGAAAACGTTGGCCAGGACCAGCTTGTATTTATTGAAGTTCAGAGAGGTGAATATTTCGGAGAAGATGATATAATAAGGGTGGAAGATGATTACGGGAGAAAGTCGTAACATTTTCAATGAGTTTATCGTTGAAAGTTTGTTTGGCTTTGTGACATGAAGGTTTGTAAGGCGTTTGTATTGCTATTGGCCTTGAATTATCGGATATTTTTCAAAAATCAGGAGGGTATATGAAAAAGACAATATGTTTATTTTTTATTATTTTTGTCTTTTTATGTGCAGGCATGGTCAGTGCCGATGTGAATAATTCTATGACATTTCTTAAAAATATCAAATGGTTGGGGCATGATACATTCATGATAATGGGTGATGGTTTGATATATACAGACCCATTCAAGCTTAAAGATAAAGATATAATCAGGAAGGCAGACATAATATTGATTACACATGAACATCGCGACCATTGCTCCCCGGAAGACGTAAAGAAGATTCAAGGCTCCAATACAACAATCATTACTACCCCTTCATGTGCTGCCAAACTATCTGGCAACATCAAAAAGGTTAAACCTGGAGATTCGTTTTCTGTTGGGAACATCCACATAGAGGCAGTGCCGTCATATAATATCGACAAGAAATACCACAAGAGGGAAAACAATGATGTCGGTTATATCTTTACTGTAAAGGGGTTGAGGCTTTATTTTGCGGGTGATACGGATTTGATACCCGAGATGAAGGCGTTTAAGAATATAAATATTGCCTTTCTTCCTGTATCTGGCACATATGTTATGACAGCGGAAGAGGCTGTAAAGGCGGCCCTCGATATAAAACCGGATGTAGCGATACCTATGCATTTCGGAACAATAATAGGTACCAGGACGGATGCAGAAAAATTTGCTGAAGGATTAAGAGGAAGGGTAGAGGTTGTAATATTAACAGAGGAATGAGTGGGGAAAAGATTCATAGGCCTTAATTTTTTTCATTATACACAAAAGGGTATTGATGAAGGGTATTGATGAAGGGTATTGATGATTGAGGGGATGTGCCCTGGAAGGTATTTGCCTCGACATACTGTTTGGACATTGTTTTATTGATAGATCAAATGTTATCCCTTTTTTTCGAAAATGACGTGTTCCGCTAAGAGATGTTGGGAGCAAATGCCTGAAAAAACGAAAAAGATGTTTTCTGAAAATGCATGCTGTTCTATATGCATGGACACAGTAGAGTTAAAACTTCAAGAAAGACAAATATTTGGACGGAGTATTGTGCTAAGGGGGTGAATTTATTTGTTGAAGTTTCTCGCGTATCTGATATAATTTTCTTTTCGGTAGATCTGTAAGGAAGGGGATGTTACTAACAAAATATTTTTGCTGTATCTTTTATATTGACTCTGTTGAATTGTCGTTTTAACTTTTAGAAATAATCAGGCATGAGAGATCATTTTGACACTTACTCTCCAATGATAGACTATAAGAAAGTTTGCCAGGCCCTGCGCAACGTGGAGGTTATAAACCCCGTCAGGTCCGGAAGGAAGCAGCGGTAGTAGCTGATCCGTGTGCCGCAGAAAGCCTGGCTTTTTTAATACATTTAAAGGCTAATAGATGAACTATACCGTCATTGCAAGGAGATGGAGACCCAAGCGTTTTGAAGATGTTGTGGGTCAGCCCCATATTGTTACAACAATAAAAAATTCGATAAAGTTCAACAGGATAGCACATGCCTACCTATTTACCGGTCCAAGGGGCGTCGGTAAGACGTCGCTTGCAAGGATAATCGCAAAAGCGATGAACTGCGTAGGTGGTCCAAGAGAAGAACCTTGCGGTGTTTGTGAAAACTGTAGGTCAATAGATAACGGAAGCTTTGTTGATGTAATTGAGATAGACGCTGCATCAACGAGAGGCATCGACGATATTAGAGAACTAACGGAGACCGTCAGATATTTGCCAATGAAGGGGGCATACAAGCTGTATATTCTCGATGAGGCGCACATGCTGACGCCGCAGGCGAGAGATGCGTTTCTAAAAACGTTAGAGGAACCACCAGGGAACAATATATTCATACTTGCCACTACCGAGCCGCAAAAGATTCCGTATACCATAATGTCAAGGTGTCAACGTTTTGATTTTAAAAGGATCTCTGATAAAGAGATTGTGGAACAATTGAAGATGATCTGTGACCACGAAAATATAAAGTATGATGATAATGCATTCGGACATATTGCCGTTGAAGCGGACGGAAGCATGAGGGATGCGGAGTCTTTGCTTGATCAGATCATTGCATATAGCGGCGATAGTTTTTCTGAAAAAGATGTGATAAGCGTGATCGGTATAGTCGAGAAGGACGTATTATACGATATTGTTGAATCAATCCTTGAAAGAAACCTGAAAAGAGGGCTTGATATTATTGAAAAAACGTTGAATGATGGTTACGATACATATCAAATTTATGAAGGTTTGGTGTCATTTTTTAGAAAAATGATGATAATTAAGGTTTATGAAAATATACCTCCTTTCTTTTATATGGGTGAAGATGAGTACAAAAAGATTGTTGGGTTGATGAAAGATATTGAATACTATGAGATTCAAAATATGTTGAATTATATGTTACGTTCAGAAAATATGTTTAAAGGGGTATTCCAAAGGGTATCTCTTGAGGTTCTCTATATCAATCTTTACAATATTTCTAAGCTTAGATATTTGGATAATGTTATTGACGGTCTTACCAAGCGCGAGCATAGAGATGCATATGTGTCGAAAAAACAGGATGAATGCGTAGAAGAAAGACACACGCCCGAACCCCAATTTAACAAGGATATAAAAGGATTTATAGAATACCTTAAACAGAAGAAGCCTTTTATAAGCAGCATATTTCAATCCCTTGAGATTAAGATCGATGGAAACAATATGATTGTGTTTATCGATAGAAATTATAAGTTTATTAAGGAAGACAGCAGCTTGAAAGATGATATTAAAGAATATTCGAAGATGTTTTTCGGGTGTGAAATGAATCTTATACTCAAGGATGTATGGGAGAAGAAGAGTGATTTGCTTGACGACTATGTCAAAGAGGCAGAGTCGTTATTTAAGGTATAAGATTAAATGAAAAAAACCTGAGAAATATCTGAATGTAGAAGGGAGGAAAAATGTCAAAGAATTTTGGGCAGTTATTGAGTCAGGCGAAGAAGATACAGGAAAAACTTCAAAAGATGCAGGAAGAAATGGCAGACAAAACAGTTGAGGCTCAATCTGGCGGCGGTATGGTTTTTTGTGTGGTTAACGGTAAACAGGATGTGGTTTCATTGAAGATTTCAGATGAAATATGGGAGGAAAAGGATAAAGAACTTCTTGAGGATTTGATTGTAGCTGCGATTAATGAGGGGCTTAACAAATCCAAAGAGATGATGCAGGAAGAGATGGCGAAGATTACCGGGTTTGGGAACATGCAGATGCCATTCGGGGTGTAGATTGTTTTATCCGGGGCCAATAGAGCGACTCATCGAAAACCTTACAAAATTACCTGGTATAGGCAGAAAGACCGCCACAAGGCTGACGTTTTTTCTTTTAAACTCAAAGGGAGGTTATATATCCGAACTCTCAGAGAGCCTTGTTGATGTCAAAGAAAAGATAAAGTTGTGCAGTGTGTGTTTCAACATTACAGATGTTGACCCATGCATAATATGCACTGACCCGAGAAGGGATGGATCTATTGTGTGTGTTGTTGAGGAAGCGTCACACATGATGGTTGTGGAATCTGCCAATCCAGGTCGTTATAAATACCATATTCTCCATGGTGTTATAAACCCCATTGAAGGTATAGGCCCAGATGAGGTCAGGATAAAGGAGTTGTACGACAGGATCGTGAGAGAAGGCATCAAAGAGGTGATTATTGCTACAAATCCAAATATGGAAGGCAACACGACCGCCCATTATATAAGTGAAATTTTAAAGCCACTCGAAGTAAAAATAACAAGAATTGCCTCAGGTATCCCTATTGGTGGTGATATTATTTATATAGATCCGCTTACAATAAAGAGTTCGATAGATAACCGAAAAAATTTGTAAAGGTTTATAGCTCATAACGGTTGGCTGATGTCAGAAAAATGCAACATAACGATACGTGGTTACTGAGTAAATATCGGTAA
>ERZ795049.709-NODE-709-length-48224-cov-42.485976_pt1 | contig 48224 bp, 38 predicted proteins | sample MGYA00375133_ERZ795049 | MGnify/ENA primary metagenome ERZ795049 (study PRJEB30178, sample SAMN05720147) | activated sludge metagenome | isolation source: anaerobic digester from wastewater treatment plant | place: Japan | collected 2015-04-20 ... | reverse complement strand
GTTCTTGCTTCCGGCGAAGATGTGAACGTTCTTGTTGTTGATACAGAAGTTTATTCGAATACAGGCGGACAGGCATCTAAATCTACTCCGGTAGCTGCGATCGCTAAGTTTGCTGCAAGCGGAAAACGCATACGCAAAAAAGATCTAGGACTCATGGCTGCAAGTTACGGATACGTTTACGTAGCTCAGGTTTCAATGGGTGCGAATCAGGCTCATTACTATAACGTTCTCAAAGAAGCAGAAGCTTATCCGGGTCCTTCACTTATCATTGCTTACGCTCCTTGTATCAACCACGGTCTCAGACAGGGTATGGGAAAAACTCAGCTCGAAGCTAAACAGGCTGTTGAGTGCGGATACTGGCATCTCTGGAGATACAATCCTCTTCTTGAAAAAGAAGGAAAGAATCCTTTCAGTCTTGATTCAAAAGAGCCTGATTGGTCAAAATTCCAGAGCTTTATCGGCGGAGAAGTGCGTTACACATCTCTCAAGAAAGAATTCCCTGATGTCGCTGAAGAATTATTCAAGGCGAGTGAAGAGAATGCTAAATGGAGACTTGCAACATACAAACGTCTTGCTGAGCAAAAATGGTAATTTCCATTTGAAGAATATTATAAAAAGGCTGACCTTCGGGTCAGCCTTTTTTGTTATAATCCACGTATTGTTTCATTAGAATAGTATTACTTGTGTTACAAAAAATATTTGACTGACTTCTTTTGATTATAAATTTATAAAGAATAATTCAAATATTAAGCGGTTTGAAAATGAAGAAAAAGATATTACCTAAAAATTTTGAAGAACTTCTTGAGAAAGGCGATATCGAGAAATTGAAATCAGTCTTCGATACATGTGATGTCAACGCTAGAGGCGGATACGGAAAAAAAACGGCTCTGGCCTTCGATAATTGCCCTCAATCTTTGGCTAAATGGCTTATGAAAAACGGAGCTGACATCGAAGCCTGCGATACTTGGGGAAATACTCCCTTGCACGAAAGATCACGAAGCAGAAAAGGAAAGATAAAATGTCTAATTGAACTCGGTGCTGATGTAAACAGCAAAACAGCCTCAATCGGTACGCCTCTTCATGCCGCGGCGGATTCTCATAATTATGACAATATAAAAATTCTTGTTGAAGCAGGGGCAAAGGTAAATGAGCTTAATAAAGCAAAATTGACATCTCTTGAAGTTGCTTTATCAGGCTGCAGTAATATAGATATAGAAGAAACTTTGAAAATATCGGAATATCTTCTTGCGAAAGGAGCTAAGAAAACTAGGAATACTGCTGAATACGTTAAAAGAATCGGAACAAATTTTGAGTTTCATAGAAAAAACTTCAATCCGAAAAGTGTTAAAAAAGTCAGCAATGCTCTTGATGTACTTTACAGAATTTTCGGAATAGCTACTGTTCCGTGCCGGATTGAGCATGATATGAATACTCTGATAAAAGTAAAATCCAAAAATTGGAAAAATCAGCATGATGAATTGTGGGGATTGCTTGTTCCGTCTTCGGGATGTGCTGATACTGTTCAGGGAGAGGTTATAAGGATTTCAGGCCGCATACATATAGAGCTTGAATCTAACGGCGGAATAAACTGGGATAATGAATATAAAAAAATGGCAGATGCTTTTCTTGTTTTGATTTCAAGCGGCAAAAAAATCTCAGACAGAGAATTTTCTGAAACAGAAACTAATATCAAGGAAATAAAAAAGAAAAACGGTGATAGTCTTCAGCTTGCAAAAGTTGCAGTCAAGTGGGTTCTTCTGAATCCGAAGCCCGTCAAACTACCTAAACAGAAATATAAGAGATAAAGAAATAGCCGGAAGTATAACCTTACGGCTATTTTCAGAGTTAGCTACTATTTCTTTTTAAGTTTGTATGCTCTTCCGTTTCCAGTGTAATAGGTTCCTGCGTCTCCGCTATGCATTTCTATAGTGTCGATAACTACTAGATCTCCTCCGAGTGCAGCGGTTTTGTTTCTCAGGTTGTTTTTAACACCAATAACATCTGATTCTCCAAGACCGGTAGTCGCAATATCATCGATTAATTGATATTCTTTGGGAGCTTCTTCTTTCATAAGAAGCTGAACTTTTTTGCCTTGTTCAGTTAGTGTAGTAGATAAACAGCCGGTAACGGAAAGAAGAATAAGAATTGGCAGCAAAATTTTCATTTTTACCTCTAAAAATAATGCAATCGAAACAATATGATTGCATTTATAAATTTCTTTCATGGAAATTGAAAGATGCCAAAGTTTATAAGTCATAATTAAAATTTCAATGGAAATAAATAATAATATTTTGGAGAATTTAAATGTTGTTGTATCAATTACTGTTCATCGTAAATACTTTTTTGAGAAGTGTATTGTGAAAAATAAAGATAATATTATGAATGCAATCAAGTTTATAGATAACAATCTCACCAGGAAAATTACTTCCGAGCAGATTGCTTTTCACTCAACATATTCTATTTATCATTTTTCAAGAGTTTTTATTAATCTTACCGGAATGAGTCCGGGTGAATACCTCCGCAGAAGAAGACTTACTCAGGCGGCGAAAGATATACTTTATGCCGATAAAGAAATAATTCAAACAGCTCTTGATTATCAATTTAATACTCAAGAAGGATTTACACGCGCATTCAAAGATTATTTTGGAATTACTCCAGGAAGATGCAGAACTAATGGAAAAGATATTTCAGCTAAATTTGTCGCGGAATTATCAGCACAGAAGATATTAGATTCATGCAATAAGATTATATTATCGCCAACAATAAAAGAAATCGGAGAAATCAAACTAGCAGGAATTTCAATTTTTACAAAAGATAAAAATGAAATAAAAGAAGCATGGAGAATTTTTTTGAAAAGTGTTGGGAAAATATGTAATAGTTCAGTTTTTTCCGAAGCATGTATAAATCCGGGATTCGGATTAGAATGTTATAATGACGACTTTTTTGAAAGCGGTAAATTTTTTTACATGCCTTCTGTTCAGGTTGATTCTTTTGATTATTTACCGGTTGAGATGAGTTTAAAAATTATACCTCCTGCAAAGTATGCAGTATTTACGCATAAAGGAATTCCTTCCGCAATATCGGAAACTATAACTGCCGCGTATGAAAAATGGATTCCCGAATCAGGATATAAAGCAGACCGATCATATGATTTTGAATTTTACGATGACAGATTTAAACCGGATTCAGAAGATTCAGAGATTGATATTTACATTCCTATAAAATGACTTTTGAAAACCTGTTTAATAACTTGATGTAAAAATAAATATTTTTAAAAAATAAGATAAAATAAAATCATATCTTTAGTAAAGTTCATGAGAAATGAATGAACAATGCCGATTATGAAAATGCGGTACAAAAGCGGTACAAAGTAAAAAATAATTTTCTTTACACCGTCCCGCTGGTCTAAATAATGGCAGCAAGTTGACGAAAACGTTTTCTTTCGATATATTCGACATATCAGAGGTTGTATGAATCTTATTCATAAAGCATCAATCGGGATAAAAATCGCAGTAGTTCAAGTTGTGATTATATCATTTTTTTTGATAGTAATATCCGGACTGATCGGATATATGCTCACACTTAACGCCGAAAAAGAAGCATACGAAAAACTTGGTATTGTAAATTCTCAAATTTCAGAAACTATTAATATTTATAACGATTCTGTTATCTATTCGACTTCGAAAGTCGGTGATATTTTTATGGCTCGTTTTCCTAATGGAAAAATTACAGAAAAGGATGTTGATTCATTCAAAAGTCAAAGCAGAGTTAGCGTTTCTTTATTAAGGCAGAAAGGTGATGATTTTGTCCGTGTCATGACTCCCATAAACAGACCGTCCGGTGAACGTGCGATCGGCGAGCCTCTGAACCGTGATTCTCAGGAATATAAAGAACTGATTAAAGGTTCTTCTTTCAAGGGAGTGGTTTATATTTTGGACAGACCTTACATAGCGGTTTATGTTCCTATTATTGAAAATAAAAAGACTACAGGTATATATGAGTTCGCTCTTGATCTTTCAAACGGTCAGAGAGATATGCGCGAAAAACTCAGAAATATTTTAATTGGAAAAAACGGCGGAGTTTTTGTTGTTGATGCCAGAAAAGGTACTGATTATGGAAAACTAATTGTGCATAATACTAATGAAGGAACTCTTGCGTATGATAGAAAAGATTTAAAAGGTAAAGAATATATAAAAGAAATATTGACTAACAAAAAAGGTAAAATTGAATTTTATGATATATCTGCGAGCGTGATAATTCAGGAGAAAAAAATAGCTTCGTATATTTTTATTCCGGAATATGAGTGGGTTATTGTTGCGCATGCGTCTGAAGAAGATATGCTCGGGCCAAGCCGGCAGATACGTAATTACGTTATAATCGGAATTCTTGCGGTCGGATTAATTCTTATTACTGTGTTATATGTTTTTGTAAATTATATCATAAGGCGTCCGCTTAGAAAAGTTGCCGGAATGGTGGATAGTCTTGCATCAGGAAATCTTGCAATCAAGTTTGATAAACTCAGTAATGAAAAAACTAATGATGAAGTCATCATTCTACAGCGTGCATTAAAGTCATTTTCGGAAAAGATTCATGCTATAATGGATAACATCATTAAGATGAGTCAGCAGCTTTCCACTGCAACCGGAGAAATGTTTAAGACCTCGGATTCATTCGCTGAAAATGCTCAAAGTCAGTCGGCTACAAGTGAAGAAATTTCCGCTACTATCGAGAGTCTTTCAGACGGAATTACTGTTGTAAATACTAATATAAAAGATCAGGTTGATCAGATAGATTCCCTATATGACAGAATTAAAGGTCTTAGCGTTATGATAGAGGAAATGAGTACTTCTGTAAAGGAGTCTTTTGTTATTTCCGAACAGATTGTAGTAGAAGCTGAAGAAAGTAATAAGTCTCTTGTTGCGATGAATGACGGTATGTCAAAAATTCTTCAGAGTTCAAAAGATATGGAGAATATAGTAGGTATAATAAAAGATATTTCCGAGCAGATAAATCTTCTTTCTCTTAATGCCGCAATTGAAGCAGCCAGGGCGGGTGAGTCGGGAAGAGGTTTCGCAGTCGTAGCTGATGAAATTTCAAAACTTGCAGATCAGACCGCTAACAGTATTATGGATATTGACCAAATTATAAAAGTAAATAATACTGAAATAGATTCAGGAATCAGAAACGTTGTTGTTTCCATTGAAACAGTTTCAAAAGTTGTTGATGAGATAAAGACAATAAACAAGATAATAAATAAAAACTATGACACAATGCGTCAGCAGATGGAAACGAATGAACTTGTCAACCGTACTGCAGATAATGTCCGCAACCTTGCGTCTGTCATTGATAAACGTATGTTTGAGCACAAGAATGCAATCGAAGAAATAATTAAATCAATGTCGAACATCAACGAATCGACTCTTTCTAATTCTTCAGGAGCTGAAGAAATCGCCGCCAGTTCAGAGAAGCTTGCGGAGATGGCAAATGATCTTAAGGAAGAAACCCATTTCTTTAAAATATAATCATTTGTAGACTTCTCCGGCCTCTTTGTACCACCAGACGAAATCTAAATGGTCTGGCGGTATTTTTATCTTGTTGCTGAAATCTATGAGCTTATTTTCCAGTTGTAAATATGTTGCCGGGGAAAGTGTTTTTGGTTTCTCATTTATAATTCCGGACAATATCATATTTTTCAGTATATGTCTGTCCAGAATAGCAATTTCGTCGCCGAATCCTGTATTTCTCAAAAAGTGACTTGCTTCCTTATATCCGATACCCTTTATGTTTTTTACTAACCATTCTCTTATTTTATGTACGTCTCCCTGAGAGTAAAGAATCTCTCTCATCTTGAAATATTTTCCTTGAGTAAATTTCCCCCTGGCTTCAACGATATATTTTGCTTTATTGTTTCTGAATCTAACAATATTGATTTTTTCACTTATCTCATCAGCTGTTCCATTGAATACTAAATTTTCTTTTATGATCAATTCGAGTGCTTTTCCGCATGATTTTGCCTTTGATTGCGGTGTCATGATACAGAAAACAAGTTCATAAAAAAGCTCTTTATCGGTAGCTTTATTTCTGATTTCTTTGAATTCCGCGATGCGCTTTTCAATTTCAGGTTTGATGATTGAATATGTTTTAAGAATATTTTTGTTATAATTTTTCATAATTTCCGTCTTAATTGGTATTATATCACAAAATCATTATTAGAAAAATAAATATCCCCGCTTGACTGATTTATAGAAAACTGTTATTATGTCATTAAATATTTCATGGAGTTAAAAATGAAAAAATATATTTTTGCTATGTTGTCATCTGTGCTTCTGTTTTCAGGATGCGGTTATAATACAATGCAGGCAAATGAAGAAACTGTGAAGGCTGCATGGGGAGATGTTGAAGCTGCTTATCAGCGACGTATGGATCTCATCCCTAATCTTGTTAAAACGGTAAAAGCCTATGCCTCTCATGAAAAAGAAACTCTTACTCTCGTTACCGAAGCTCGTTCAAAAGCCACATCTGTTCAGCTTTCTCCCGAAATGCTGAAAGATAAAAATGCTATGGCTAATTTCCAATCAGCGCAGGATTCTCTTTCCGGAGCTCTTTCACGATTGATGGTTGTTGTTGAAAAATACCCTGATCTGAAGGCAAATCAGAATTTTGCGGATCTTCAGCATCAGCTTGAAGGAACAGAAAACCGTATAACGGTTGCCCGCACAAGATATAATGAAACAGTGAGAGTTTTTAATACTTCCATCAGAACATTTCCGAATTCATTAACAAATTCTCTAATGCTTCACCTTGAACCTAAGGAAGCATTTAAAGCTTCGGCCGGAGCTGATAAAGCTCCAGAGGTAAATTTCGAATGAAAAAAATTCTGTTTCTTTCATTCATCATCGCAATATTTCCGTTCATTGTTCAGGCACAGGAAATTCCTGATTTAAAAGGGCGAATTAATGATTATGCGGATATGTTCTCGGAAGAGACGGAAAAGGATCTTGAAGAAAAACTTGCAGAGCTTGAAAAAACGGATTCTACACAGATAGCAGTTTTATCAGTTAATTCTCTTGAAGGTTATCCGATTGAGGAGTTTTCCATTAAAACAGCGGAAAAATGGAAAATCGGACAGAAAGGAAAAGATAATGGAGTGATTCTTATATTTTCAAAGACTGATCGGAAAATACGAATTGAAGTCGGATACGGGCTTGAGGAAAAACTTACAGATTTAACTGCCGGCAGAATTATTGATAATGAAATAACACCTAAATTTAAAGTAGGATTATTCGATCAAGGACTAAAAAGCGGTATTGATGCAGTTATTTCCGTTGTAAAAGGTACTTATACTTTTGATGGAAATTCCGGTAATGATTCTGAAAGCCCCATGTTGATGATTGTTGTTGTTTTGCTTGTTGTGATATTTATTCTCGGAAAAATTAAATTGGTTTTAGGAGGTGTAACAGGCGCAATAGCTTTTCCTATTATGCTCTATAATCTTTCCGCTGAAGCATCTTTAGTTTCAATAATACTTTTCATTCCTTTCGGATTTATTATGGGTCTTATTATTCCGCTTTTGGGAACATTTTTTATGTTAAGTTCAAACGGAAGAGGAAGAAGGGGCGGCGGATTTTCCAGCGGAAGCGGTTTCTCTGGAGGAGGCTTCTCCGGCGGAGGATTTTCAGGGGGCGGTTTTTCAGGCGGCGGGGGAAGATTCGGCGGCGGCGGTGCGAGCGGAGGATGGTAATGAAAAAAGATAAAATTTTAAGTGAAGATTCGGTTATAAAAATTGAAGAAAAAATAAGAGATGTCGAAAAGACTACGAGCGGGGAGATTGTCGTTGCAGTAACTCCAGCTTCAAGCAGATATCTTGATATTGGAATATCCGTTTCTGCATTCCTTTCATTGCTGTCGTCATATATTTGCGTCAAGATTATCCCTCAATCAGACAGTTGGTCGATGTTTTCTATTCATACCGATTATCTTCCGGAAGTTATGCTTTCTTTTTTTCTAATATTCTTTTTTGTTTTTAATCTTATTTTTTTTATTTTTCCTTCTTTGAAATCTTTATTTTTATCAAAAGGAAGAAAGGAAGCTGAAATTCATAAAAAAGCAGAACAGATATTTTATCAGAATCATCTAGATCGTACTGTTGACAAGACGGGAATTCTGATTTTACTTTCTCTTCTTGAAAGAAGAATATATATTCTGGCTGATGAAGGTATTATGTCAAGAATTGGAATCGAAGGATTGGAAAGTTGTGCGAAGGTTGCTGCAAAAAATATTAAGAAGAATAATGCTGAAAAAGGAATTCTTGAAACAATAGAGTCTTTTGAAAAGATTCTAAAAGATGAATTTCCGCCGAGAAAGAATAATCCCAATGAACTTTCAGACAGGGTTATTTTTCAATAATTCTAATCTAAATAGAAACAACATTAAAACAGGGCAATAAGTACTGGTTTATTTTTCAAAAGTCAGTTATCTATTTGCCCCGTCAGATGTTATGCCGTCACTTATCCTGCCGTAGAAGCGGAAAAAGAATTGTGTCTTTGATAGATGCCGTATTTACAAAAAGCATAATCATACGGTCAATTCCGATGCCCATTCCGCCTGCAGGAGGAAGTCCGTACTCAAGTGCTGTAATATAGTCGGAATCCATTTCCGTTGCTTCTTCATCTCCAGCATTCTTTTTTTCAACCTGGGCTTCGAAGCGCTCTTTCTGATCAAATGGATCATTCAGTTCAGTGAATGCATTTGCCATTTCGCGTCCTGCGATAAAAAGTTCAAATCGTTCAACATAGTCCGGATTATCTTCACGCGATTTAGCAAGAGGAGAAAGTTCTTTCGGGTAATCCGTCAGAAAAGTCGGATTGATGAATTTATGCTCAACTTTTTCGCTGAAAATTTCATCTGCGATAGACCAGATGCTTTTGAAATCATCGGCTTTGATTCCGCATGATTTTGCAGCAGCTTTTGCTTCATCAAGAGTTTTTATCACAGAGAAGTCTACTCCTGCGTATTCTTTAAGCGCTTCAACATATCCTATTCGCTTCCAGCCTTTTGCGAGATTGATTTTTTCTCCCTGATAGTCAATTTCAGTTGTGCCGAAAAGATTCTGTGCGAGAGTCGAATATATTTCTTCGGCAAGATTCATCATGTCTTTGTAGTCGGCATAAGCCTGATACATTTCAATCATTGTAAATTCAGGATTATGACGGGTATCGATTCCTTCATTTCTGAAGTTTCTGTTCATTTCAAAAACTTTTTCAAATCCGCCTACAACAAGACGCTTGAGATAAAGTTCAGGCGCGATTCTCAGATAAAGCGTCATATCAAGAGCATTATGATGAGTGATGAAAGGTCGTGCAGCTGCACCTCCGGCTATCGGATGCATCATAGGCGTTTCAACTTCAAGAAAGCCTTTGTCTTCAAGAATTTTGCGTACACCTGAAATGATGCGGCTTCTCATGATGAAGTCTTCTTTTGTTTTGTGATTTACGATAAGGTCAATATATCTCTGACGGTATTTTGTTTCTTTGTCTGCGAATTCATCAAAAATCTTTCCGTCTTTTTCTTTGACAACGGGAAGAGGGCGAAGGCATTTTGAAAGAAGAACCATGCTTTCTGCTTTAATGGAAATTTCACCGCGTTTGGTTCTGAATGTTTCGCCTTTAACTCCGACGATATCTCCAAGATCAAATGATTTGAAATCTTCGTATTCCGATTCGCCGAGTTTGTCCGCAGCGACATACAGCTGAATGTTTCCGCTCATGTCTTCGATATTGCAGAATGTTGCTTTTCCCATTTCGCGTTTTGATTTTATTCTTCCGGCAATGGATACGTTCTGAGGTTTTTCTTCGTCAAATTCGGCTAAAACCTGTGCGATTTCATTTTCTTTTGCAAAACGAAGCGGATACGGATTTATTCCTTTGGCTTTAAGCTTGTTGATTTTTTCTATTCGTTGGGTTCTGATATCAACTAATTCTTCGCTCATATTATCTCCTGAAAGTCATAGTATTCGGATTATAAAGCCTTCTCTAAACATGTGATTTTTAGATAATAAATAATAATAAGAAGGCAATCAGTATAATTTTTGACCTGCGGTGCCTGTGTCAATGAATAAAATCTCGCTTTCAGAAAGAATTTCCTAATGAATCGATTATAGTATTGAATTATTCTTGCATTAATGAGTCTGATTCCAAAATTAAAACAGAGGATAATATGAACAGAAGTCTTTTGCTGATTGATTGTATGGATAAAAAGGGTCTTATTCATGATATAACAGGTGTTTTGCGTTCTCATAATGTTAATATTGAAACAAACCAGGAATTTGTAGATCATTCGAGCGGACATTTTTTTATGCGTACCGAATTTTCCGGAAGTTTTGATTCCGGAAAAATGTATGATGATATGATGAAACTTCTTCCTCCGAATTCTAAAGTGAAACTGACGGGAAAGCGCAAAAAAAACATATTGCTCATGGCTTCAAAAGAACATCATTGCCTCGGTGATATTCTTGTAAAGCATTCATTCAATGATATTAATGCAAATATTCTGGCCGTTATCAGCAACCATGAAATTTTGAGGTCAATTACCGAAAAATCTGATCTGCCTTTTCACTTCGTGTCTCACGAAAATATCTCAAGAGAAGAACATGAGACTAAAATTCTGAACATTATTAACCAGTATAATCCTGAGTACGTAGTGCTTGCGAAATATATGAGAATACTTAATGCCGAATTTACCCGACTATTTCCTGAAAAAATTATAAACATTCATCATTCATTTCTTCCTGCCTTTATCGGAGCAAATCCTTATAAGCAGGCTTATGAGCGCGGTGTTAAAATTATAGGCGCAACTGCTCATTTTGTTAATCATAATCTTGATGAAGGCCCGATTATTTCGCAGGATGTGATAAATATCAACCACACAATGAATGCCGAAGATATGGCGCGTGCCGGACGGGATGTTGAAAAATCAGTTCTTTCAAAGGCTCTTAAACTTGTTTTTGACGACAAGGTAATGGTAAACGGCAATAAGACTGTGGTTTTTGACTGACAAAACTGTTGACGCTTCAGCCTTATTTCTGTACATTGGGCAATGAGGGGATGAATTGGTTTCGACTGCAGCTATTAGTCAGCAGTGGCACGCCGATTGACCTGGCGTATCGTAAAAACGGCGGGATTAAATTAAACGCAAACGAAAATTTTGCACTCGCTGCGTAAGCAGTGACGTTTTGGGGTCCTTCGCCCTCAGGGGATTTCAAGGCGTAAACTATGAGGGAGCAGCTGACCGTGAAGCTTCGGCGCGGAAGGTGGAAATCAGAAGACAGGCTTTGAGTAGGGTTGTTCATTCTCCGGCGATAAGCTTAAATTAAATGAATGAAACAAGCGTGTAGAAGTTGTTGGTTCATACTGTAGGACGTGGGTTCAAATCCCACCATCTCCAAAAGTTCTTGCAATTCTGAAAGCTTTTGCTTTTATTTATCGGGGGGACCGGTATGAAAGCAAAAGAAATGACAATTAAATCGGCATTTTCCGAAGAAGAATATACAGTCGGCGAGGTTGAAGTTCACTTTGCCGGATGGGAACATGCCAGAAAGCATCTTTCTACTTTTTTTTCAGGCGGAAAATGGATTTTCAGAGCGGCAATAAATCCCGATGCTGTTTTTCTTTCGGAGTTTGAAAGAAATCATCCCGAAAGCGCAAACCGCGCAAATATCATAAAAGCTTATTTGTCTGAATTTTCTTCAAACATTTCTCTTTATCTTAAGGGAGATGTTGCTCCACAGAGAAATGACATTCTTGAGAATTTGTCTTTGATGAATTATTATGGAGCACCGGATCCATTGCTGGACTGGAGTTTCTCTCCTTACGTTGCGCTTTATTCTGCATTAAGTTCCGATGAAGTCTTAAAAAAACCGATAACAATTTTCTGTATTAATACCGGCGTTCTTGAAAATATTTGCAGGGAATTTCTATATTCGGAAAAATTGAGAATTCCGGCAGATGCTCCGTTCGGTGAATACAGAAGAGCGGATATTTTTGATTCTGTATTTGATTATTCACTTAAAGAAAATCCAGGGTTTATTTTTCCATTCAATCCGACGCGAAAGACCATAAGTTTTCTTCAGCGTCAGGGGTTTTTTACTTTTAACGGCGGTTTTTTAAAAGATTTCGAGTATTCGCTGATTTCTATGTCTAAATTATGTGCTAAAAAGAATATCGCTCAGCCGGAAAATTTTATAAATAAAGTCACTATTTCCGCATCAGCTTCAGATGAAATAATGGATGATCTGTTTTTAATGAATATTACATCGCTGACGCTTAATAACGGAATACGCGGATATGCTAAATCCGTTAAGGAATATGCAAGACGCAGACTTTAAGAAAATTAAGAGTTTTATCGGTAATGTAAATGAGTCCGATCTTGTGAATGTGGATTCGTTTACTGGAATAAATGCAGCTGTATTTATTCCGTCTACCGGAAATTGCCTTTATTCAGTGCAGAGTAATCATGTGCATCCGTCATATTCCTTTTTTATCTGTTACGGCAAATCTATCAGTTTTTTTGACGGAGAAAGAAATGTTAAAGCGATACCTGGCATATTGTATGGTGTTCCTCCTTTCTTTCCCCATCATGAAATTGCAGAAGATACTTTCATTCGTTTTTTTGCGCTTATGATTGAACGCAAATATTTAGATAAGGAAGCTTCATTTTATTCAAAAACAATTGATCAGACCCGGCAGTTTTCATTTGAGCCGCCTGAAAGTTTTCTTCCGGCACTCAAAGAATATATTGCAGAACTTTCGGATAAGAATAGATTAAACAAAGAACTTGTAAAGGCGCTTGAATGCAGAATCGTTCATATAATTCTGCGTGCGTTATTTGGAGTTGATTCAAACTCAGAAAAAATGTCTGAAAGATTTGATGTTGATAAAGCCGCAGAGTTCATAAATGAAAAGTATGCGGATAGTATAAGTGTCAGAGATATAGCTTCAGCGATAGCTTTGTCTCCGTCACATTTTTCAAGAATATTTAAAAAAGAGACAGGACTTACTCCTCAGGAATATTTAATCCGGGTCCGTCTTGACCGCGCAAAAAGTTTTCTGATGCGAAGCAGAAAAAGCGTGACTGAAATAGCTCTTCAATGCGGATTTTCAAGTTCGGCGCATTTTTCTTCAAGTTTTGCAAAGCGGTTCGGCAAAACTCCGTCTGAGTTTAAAAAATATCACTAAATACATTTTATAAATAGAAAAAGAATTTTTTAGATAACGGATTTATTATATTTTTATTTTGAATCCGATAAGATGGTATTTCTCATCGATTCCGTTTATCCGGTCAATATTAATCATTTTGCCGTATTTGTAATAAATACAGAAATCAGCAGCTTTACGAATTCCGAATCCGCTTTCGATTGAATATTCATTGTCTGTTTTATTTTTTAGACCGCTTGCGTCTTTATCGATAAAAGTTTTAATGGATGGAAATACGTAAATAGTCGCGAACCCGATTCGCATTATTTTCCATCTGAATCCTGCCGATCCTATCCAGTCATATTTGTAATTTGTGTTAATTGAAATCTTTTCCGCTTGAATTATCCATCCGAATTTGTTCACAAAAGAAAAATTCTCAGAGATATCTGATGAATAATCACCGTAAAAGGAGCTCATTTCACTGTTTGCAAACTTTGCTCCAAATGAAAAAAATCGTTCTTCATATCCTTTGTAGAAGTTGGCTTCATTTCTGCTGTTATAACTGCAAAAAATTCCTAAATCATATTTATCTTCCGCAAAGTAATATTTTATACCGCTTTCTGCCTGATATCTGAGATAACGCGGCCATGGATTTTCCTTGGGCATAGAATTGTGAGCAAGACTTGTTGTTATATATGGAGAGAATGATTTAAATCTGAAAAGATCAATATCTATTTTGAAGTTATGATTGAAATTGACTGTGTCGTTGTTAATGTATTTGCCGTAACCTGCGATAAAATGTAATTGCGGATATGCACTGCTTTGAGAGTCGTTATTTATGTTTTTCTTATCGCCTTCCTCTGCTATGCTATTGTTGAACGGACTTTCAAACAGCGTCTCAAAACGTAAGCCGACAGATTTAAATTGCGCTGTCATACCATTATAGTAATCAACATTATGTGCGTAAGTAAATTTTGCGAATGGAGTTATGTCCATGCTGTCAAAGTGAATCCTCGAGCCGATTTCAACTCCGAAATCAGCTTTTCCCTTCCAGTCCCATATTGAGAAGCATGATAATTCGCTGTAGGTGATAAATCTATTCCATTTGAATAAATCAATACGGACAGATCCGTCAATGATCGCTTTGTAGTAGCCGTAGTCTGAAGTTAGTGTTTTTCCTGCAGCGAATTTGTAATCGATGTTTCCTAAAAAAGACAATTTTCCATCATCATTGAAATTGATTCTATGGTTTTTATATCCGGTTCTATTTCCTTGAGTTTCAATTTTAATACCGTATCTGTACCAGCCTATTTGATATTTTTCCATCGGACCGGTCATAGAATATTCATCGATGATATTATTGCATATATGGTCTGTGAAGATGCTTAATTCAAATGAGTTGAATTCTCTTCTGAGATTAAGAAATTCAGTGTAGTACTGAATTCTGAAAGGTTTATACCATTTGTCTTTCATTCCGCGGTAAAAATTGCCTTCATCAAATTTTGATGAAAAAACATAGTTTCCAGCTCTGAATATATCGATGCTTATGATGCGGTGTGTAACACCGGAATAATCGGGTTTGTTGGGAGTGAATGCCGATGTATCAACAAGAATTCCTATGCTTGGAAGAAATCCGTTTTTTGATTTATTTATATCATCAGCTTCCTGTGATTTAAGAAAAGAAAAAGAAAAGAGAGTGATTATAATTGCAGTGAATATAATAATACTGTTTCGGAAAATGTTGTCGAATAATATTTTTTTCATGTGAATTACAACTGCTCATTTTGAAGAATCGATTTAATCAGTAAATTGTTTATTTTAAAATGTTTATTGATTTCGTTTTGTCTGTTTTCGATCGGTGCTTCATTGCCGTCCAAAGCCCGGAGAAGTCTTTTTGTAAAACTTTTAAAATTGCATTCTGAAATCTCGCCGCATATATCCGCTGCAACTATCTGATCTGCAAATGAATCGATGCATTTTATAAGTTCATCAGTTGAAAGAACTCCCTGATCCCATGTTGAGCGGGCGGATGATTCTGAAAGAACGTCTTTGTCAATTGAAAGATAAACCGGCTCACCGGATTTTACAATTTCTGATTTGATAAATTCCGGAAGATTCTCTCTTATCTTTCTAATATCTTTCACTCCGCCATTTGAAAGCATTGAAGTGATCTTAGGAACTTCTCTCAGACAAAAATAAGATACTTTTCCATTCCGAAGCGGAGAATATCTGTTTTGTAAAATGTTTATGCCGCTGATATCTTCAGAAGTTATTCCTATAACAGAAACTCTTGAAACGAACGGCAGTTTTGCGGCATGATATACCCATGAACCGCAGTGAATTCCCAAAGGAAAAATCATATTGTCAGGATGATTATCAAAAACGACAATGTGAAGATCGGGAATTTTGAGTGCACAAAGAATTGCATAGGATATATGATGAAGATCTCCGTTGCCGATATGGAATATTTTTTTTGTTTTCAGATGTTCTGATGCGATTATACTTATTCTGCTCATACTGCTTAGAGATGTGAAATATCTGAACTTTTCCTCTTCATTATGGAGATCGACAGTGTCGATATCTGAGCAAGAAAAAGAACCGTCAAAATTAAAAATGACGGCTTTTTTTAGTATTTTATTTTTATTTTGAAAAAAAACTTGCATAATATCTTCTGAATCAGATTGTTTATGCCGTATATCACGTCAACATTATAAATATTAAAGCAAGTCTAATGAGAAAAAAAAAGATTTTAACTGTTTTATTTTGGATTCTTCTTCTACTTTCGGATACAGTTTCTCAGATAATAATTAAGACCGGCGCGGCAGATGTATCAACAGAGTCATGGATTAACATCTGGGTCGTCGTGGGTTATTCCATGACATTTCTATCATTTATTTTCTGGATGCAGATTCTGCGGATAACACGCCTCTCCATAGCGTTGGCGACGGCTTCTCTTCTTTATATTTCGATACCCTTTGCTTCGCATTTCATCCTGAATGAAAAGATACAGAATTCTTTGATTGTGGGAACGATCTTCATAACAGTCGGAGTTTTTATATTAGGTTTCAATGAAGGACGCAGGGAAGAAGAGGAAAAGCATCATGAGGTGTAACTTGAAACTAAGACTGAATATTTTGTAAAAAAATAGCCTTTTTTTGAAACAAATTTTAATAAAACAATTCTTATTTGTAGACTATATTTGACAATATTTAACTTGTCAAATGAATACTTTTATTGCCAATGGCGGTAATTATGTTTGGAAATTATATTTCTAATGGAGATTTATATACAATGAGACTTTTTGATATTCCTGAAGCTGAAGATTGCCAGATCTGGATTGATTTTGACGGCACAATTTCGCAAAAGGATGTTTTGGATGAGCTTATTTTCCGTTTTTCGGTAGATGACTCGTGGAAACAGCTTGAGAAAGACTGGAGAGAGAATAAAATAGGATCAAGGAAATGCCTTGAGGGGGAGTTTGATCTTCTCAGAGTATCAGTTGATGAAATAAATGAAGTACTTGATTCCATAAAAATTGATAAAGGCTTGTTTGAAATTCTTGAACTTGCTTCCGAACATTCCGTGCCGATAACGATACTCAGCGATGGAGTTGATATTTTTATAAAGCGGATTTTAAGCGCAAACGGAATAACAAATCTTAATATAAAATCTAATTCAGCAATTCTTGAAAACAACAGAGTGCAGCTTGTTTGTCCGAATTCTAATCCTATGTGTGATGCGGGTTCCGCACACTGCAAATGTTCTTCAATGGAAAAACTCGGGGATTCGCGCAAAAAGAATATATATATCGGCGATGGAAGAAGCGATCTTTGCCCGTCCCGTAAAGCTGATGTCGTGTTCGCAAAGAAAGTTCTCGCAGATAATCTCCGCGCCGAAGATTATGATTTTATAGAGTATGAAACCTTGGCGGATGTTTCTTTGTGTCTATCAGACAGCTGGGAAGCTGCTGTTGCCGCAGAACAAAAGGTTCATCCGGCTTGTGCAGATTCCATTATTTAATTGTTCAGGATAAGTTTTTTGTATGAATGCTTTAATGTTTGAAAAAATATTACGTGAATCCCGTGAAGAATTTCTTCTTCTTCTGCAGGATTGCGTAAAAAATAGAAGTGTCAGCGGAAGCGAAAACGGATTAGTTCAATTTCTTAAAGAATGGTCTGAATTAAACGGATTTGAAACTGATATTTTTGAAATTTCGGATTATAGAAAAGATGTATTTCTCTGGGAACCGAAGCATCTTCCGCTTGCGGGAAGGCCTGTACTTGTAATATCATTACCAAAATCAAAAAATCCTGAGGCAAAGACTCTTGTCTTTAATGCTCATTCGGATACAGTTTCCGAAGGAGAAGCCACTGCGTGGACACGTGATCCTTATTCAGGATACTTTGACGGAAAGGATGTTTTCGGACTCGGGGCATGTGATACCAAGGGACCTCTGGTTTCTGCATTATGGGCGATGTTTGCAATTAAAAAAAAGCATCCGGAAGGAATAGACGGAAATATTTTTCTCGAAGTTGTACCCGGAGAGGAAGACTGTGTTGGAGTCGGAACCCTGGGTTCTGTTGCAAGAGGATATTCGGCTGATGCTATGATTGTACTTGAACCTACTGATTCTGATCCGTGCTGTGCTTCGAGAGGAGGGCTCAGATTTGCTGTAGAAGCAAAGGGCCGCGCGATTCACGGCACTGTGCGCTGGCTCGGACGCGATGCCATTGAATCGATGCGCCGTGTGCTTTCAGCAATTGATGAACTTCAGAATGAATGGAACGATTCATCTTCTGCATTGTTTTCTGTTTATCCTTTCGCGAGACCGATGGCTGTTGATAAAATTTCAGGGGGAAAGTGGCAGGGAATGGTTTGCGACAGCTGCCGTTGTGAAGGTTATCTTGAGACTCTGCCTGAGGATGATCTTCTGAAAATGAAAGAGCGCTTTGAGCGTGAGCTTTCTGCAAAGCTTCCTGAAGACGAACTAGAATTTTATTTTACTGAAAACTATTCAGGTCATTATACTTCACCTGAAAATCAGTTCAGTTTGTCGGCAAAAGAGTCATTTGAAGAAGTGAACTCCTTTGCAATGTCTGCATGGAAAGCTTTTAATGCTGGATGCGAATCAGGAATAAGAGCAAGACTTTTCGGAACCCCGACTCTTGTTTGGGGACCCGGAAAAGTTGAACACGCGCATTCGCCAGATGAAAGAATTGATTTTGACAGCGTGCAGAAATGCGCAGGAATGTTCGCGCTGACTGCGGCAAAGTATTTGAATTTAAATTAAATATTTAATGTAAGAAATATACATACAAAAAATAAAATCAAAGAATCTACCCTGATAAATGAGATTTTTAATTTTTCGGGGAGACTCATGAAGAAGAAGGAATGAAATGTTTAAAACTGAAAGAAATGCATCATACGAAAAGTCTCTTGAAATGTTCTCACGTGCGAAAAAATCTCTTGCCGGCGGCGTAAGCAGTTCGGCGCGTATACCTCCTGCCGGAACTGTTCCTGTTTATATTGACAGAGGAAACGGATCACATGTCTGGGATATTGACGGAAATGAGTACATCGACTGTCTTCTCAGTTACGGAACGCTCATTGCAGGGCATATCCATTCTTCGGTTATTTCAGCTATTGAGAAACAAATTTCAAAGGGATTTATGTTCGGTACATGCAATGTTCCTGAAGTTGAACTTGCTGAACTTATATGCCGCCTTGTTCCTTGCGCGGAGCTTGTGCGTTATTCAAATTCCGGTTCGGAAGCAATAAGCGGCGCAATTCGTGCCGCGCGCGGTTTTACCGGAAAAAATAAAATTCTGAAATTTGAGGGTCACTATCACGGATGGACGGATGTTCTTGCTGTCAGCCAGCGTCCGGGTCTTTCTGAGGCAGGTGATTTTTCTTCTCCTCAAAGTCTTCCTCATTCGAAGGGTATTCCTGCCGGTGTTGTTGAAGATGTTGTAATATGCCCATGGAATGAGCCTGAAATTTTCAAGGCGATTCTCGATAAAAACGGAAATGATATCGCCGCAGTAATTGCAGAACCGATAGTTGCGAATAACGGATGTATAATGCCGCAGAAAGATTATCTTGAACTCTTGAGAGAAGAATGTTCTAAACGCAAAATTGTTCTTATTTTCGATGAGATCGTAACAGGTTTTAGAGCTGCTCCGGGCGGCGCACAGCAGTATTATAATGTAATACCGGATATTGCTGTTTTCAGCAAGGCGATAGGCGGCGGTATGCCGATAAGCGCTTTTGCGGGAAAACGCAATATTATTGAACCGATTGCAGAGAACACGGTCAAGCACGGCGGAACGTATAATGGAAATCCTTTAAGTTCGGTTTCGGCTATTGAAACGCTTCGTTTGATCGAAAATCCAGAAGTTATCAATTCAGTTCATCAGCGCGGCCGGAAAATTATGGATACAATAAAACGCGCGGCAGCAGATAATAATATCAAATGTTATGTTCAGGGGCTAGGTTCGATGTTTCAGGTTCTTTTTACAGAAAAGGAAAAAGTTACGAACTATAGAGATCTGTTCGAAGTAGATACCAAGAAGTTTGCTGCATTCAGAGAGGCTCTTTTTAAAAGAGGAATATTGATAAACACTTCTTTTTCGGCATGCTGGTTTCTTTCTATCGCGCATACCGATGATGATATCACTATGGTCTGTGATGCGGTTGAAAGCTCAATGAAAGATATTAAGTAAAATATATTCCGTCACGGAGAAATATTATAAGTATTTTATTTCGTGGCGGATTCTATTTCTTTTCTGTCTGCTTCAAATAAACGTTTAATCTTTCCTAAAAACATTCGAAGTAAAGGATTTTTTAAATATACCGCATGGTAAGTGTAGGTGAAATCTGCACCGAGATATGATTTTATTTTCGGATCCGTCCATCCTGCGATATAATTACTCAGCCCGTTTTTGATGCAGTATTCAAGATTGCGAAACCAGCTTACAAAATAAATATTGTATTTGTGAGATTCGGGATAAGAAAGACCGATATATTTATCTACAAGATAGTTGTTGTAAATAAAACAAAGATTGAAGGCGATTATTCTGTCCTCGCGCCTGTAGATAAAAACAATTCCGTTTAATGAATTATCTTTCAGTACTTTTTTGAAGAAGTTTAAAGGCAGCAGATCAAAATGAGTTTCGCTGTCATTATATACTTTCAGAAAAAGAGCATAAAGTTCATCAATTATTTTGTCTGTAAAGAATTCGTCTCCGGTTTTTACTTCATCTATTTCAATTTCACTTAAAGATTTAAGTTTCCGTCTGAAATCCTTTTTTCTGGATTTGGAAAACTTCTGCATAAATTCGTCAACGCTTGCAAAAGTGACTGGAACATAAGCAAGCGCTTCTCCCTGTACTATTATGAATTTATTTTCTTCAAACTTTGAGATAAGATTTTTTGAAAATTCATTTTCATTAGCACTTAGAAGCGGAGAATTCAGAGGAATATCTTTTGCGATGAGTAGTGAGCATTTTGATTCTGAAAATATATCTTTAATTGCATCACATGCCTTGTGAGCAGTGATTTCTTCCGGATAGACGGAATATTCCGAAACAGTTGTTCCTACGAACATTGTTCTTGGCTTAGGTATCAGAAAAGATAATGGTGATAGTATTTTTTTTAAGCGTTTATCGGCAGTAAGAAGCAGGTCAAATTTTGTTTTAAAAGCTGGTATTTTTTTATCACATTCTGTAACAGTTACGGTTTCAAACCCATCGGGAATATTAGCCGTGAAGGCTTCATAAATTTTTGATGGTTCAAGCTGATGATTATATTTCATTTGTTATCCGTTTAAATTGAATTTAATGCAGTATCAGTTGCCTGCGATTATGATTATCGAAAGTCCGGTGATGATGAAACTGATTCCAAGCCATTCTCCCTTTGATATATGTTCTTTCAGGAAAAAAGCCGTAAAAAAGATAATCATGATCTTTTGCAGTCCTGTCATCGGAAAAGCGATTGAAAGCGGAATGTTAGTAAGAATTACAAGCCATGTTACCATGTCCACGATGTTTACAGTAATACCGAGAAGAATCCATTTGTTTATTGCAAGTCTAAGGTAATATTTTATGCCGTATACATGACTGTTCTGATTAGCTCCTTTTTTCAGGAAAATCTGCATTGTAGATTCAGAGAGGGCGCCTAATAGAAACACGGGTATCCACTTGATGAGTTCCATATAATATCCTTTTGACACTCGCGGCCTGGTTTATGTTGAAACATTTTTCTTGACGCAGCAATAGCCGTTTGCATGATTAGTTTTGTTTTTTGTATAAATGTGTCAAACATTTTCATTTCTTTTTCTATGTCAAATTGTAATGTTATCCGGTAAAGGATGGTTTTTCTTGAAAGGTTCAATAACTCTCGTTCACAAAGAAAAGGGCAGAAACGCGGTTCTTCTGTTTCATGGTCTTACAGGCGCACCGGGTGAGCTCTTTTATCTCGCAAAACATTTATATGATCAGGGCTTTGATGTTTTTTGTCCTGTTATTCCCGGACATTGCAGGGGTACTGAAGAAATAAAAAAAACGACATGGAAGGACTGGCATTCTTTCGCGTTTAAGCAGTATGATGATCTTGCTCTAAAATATGAAAATGTGTTTCTATCAGGAATATGCCTGGGCGGTGTTCTTTCTCTTGCCGTTGCCGCTGAAAGAAAATCAGTAAAAGCAGTATCTTCTCTTTCAACAACATTGTTTCTTGACGGCTGGAGTCTGCCATGGTTCAGTTTTCTCCTTCCGCTTGTTTTATATACGCCAATGAAGTTTTTTTACGCTTTCCCGGAAGGCGGAGCTTTCGGTGTTAAAAATAAAGATGTGCGTGAAAAAGTTGTTAAATCAATGGAGAAAGAAAACAGCAATTATCTGGATTGTTTTCCAATTATGTGTGTACTGGAAATGCTTCGATTATCACGTGTTGTCAGAAAAAATCTTAACAGAATTGACTGTCCTGTAATTCTTTTTCATTCGGATAAAGATGATCTAACGAGCCGGCGCAGTGCGGATGTTGTTTATAAAAAAATATCATCTGCGGATAAAGAATATGAACTTTTAAAAAACAGCTACCACCTGATAACAATTGATAATGAGAAGGAAAAAGTATTTTCCGGAACTTCAGATTTCTTCAGGAGAAATATACTATGACTTCACTGCTTCTTTTTAAATATGCGTTTGTTGCTGATACAGTTCTTTGTGCGGCAGGATTTTTTTACGGGATGCTGGTTTATAATAAGAAGTTTAATCCTCTGAAAATGCATCGTTTTTCAGTAACTCTTGTAGTTTTATTGCTAGTATATCTTTTGTTTTGTCTTTTCTTTTCTGTTTACTGCTTTCTTGCCGGAAATACAATTCCTGCAATAGTCTGTGCAGTTTCAATGCTTGCCCCGTTTATTATAGGAGTTTCGGGAAATGGTTATTCCCGCGCAAAATTGTTTTATTCAATTCAGATTATTGTTCTGATTACTTCTGCGGCTTTTTTCCTTGTACTTTTGTAAAGAGTAAGAAAACCGGGTATATTTTGTGCAAATATTTCAAATATGACATACTGTTGTCACTGCTGTAGTGTATATTTCCGCAAAAGGAGACAGTATGAAAAAAGAAATTATTGCGGATAAATCAAACATTGCTTTTTGCGGACTTTATTGCGGAGCGTGTAACTGGTTTTTGAACGGAAAATGCCCAGGATGTGTTAAGAATGATAAAGCAAGGTGGTGTAAAACCCGTACCTGCTGTATTTCAAACGGTTATAAGTCATGTGCCGATTGCAATGAATTCTCAAACCCGAATGACTGCAATAAATTCAACACCGTCATCGGACGAATAATCGGATTCGTTCTGCGTTCAAGCCGGATAGGATGTCTTAACTGCATAAAAGATATCGGATATGACGGATATGCAAAGAAAATGTCTTCAGAAAAAACTTGCACTATCAAGCGTAATTCTGCTTACTCAAAGAATAATTGATAATACATGAGATAGTAATTCGTTTGAAATTGAATTAAAAAACAATTGCAAAATTATACCGCGTATGAAATTTTTCTTCAACGGAGGAAACATGAAGCATACGCGTGTATTTTATTTTTCGGCTACAGGTAATTCTCTTGATGCCGCAAGGATGATTTCTTCCGGTATTAAAGGATCGGAAATCATTTCGATGGCGGATAAATTTCCGAAGAAAGCAATCGGCGGAAATAAAGAATCAATTGGTTTTGTCTTTCCTGTATATTTTGAAGGAATGCCGCGATTAGTTAAGAGTTTTATAGAAAACCTTAATATTAAGCCGGATACATATTGTTTCGCTGTTGCGACTTACGGCGGAAGTTATATGAATACACTGGGCTCTGTTGATACTCTTTTGAAAACAAAAGGTCTTTTTCTTTCTTATGCCGCTTCTGTACGTATGCCCGGGAATTATCTTACTATGTATAATCCTCCTTCAAGAATAAGAGTGAAGAGTATGCTTGAAAAAAGCAGAAAAACCTTAGCGATAGAAAAAGAATTTTTTAGATAACGGATTTATTATATTTTTATTTTGAATCCGATAAGATGGTATTTCTCATCGATTCCGTTTATCCGGTCAATATTAATCATTTTGCCGTATTTGTAATAAATACAGAAATCAGCAGCTTTACGAATTCCGAATCCGCTTTCGATTGAATATTCATTGTCTGTTTTATTTTTTAGACCGCTTGCGTCTTTATCGATAAAAGTTTTAATGGATGGAAATACGTAAATAGTCGCGAACCCGATTCGCATTATTTTCCATCTGAATCCTGCCGATCCTATCCAGTCATATTTGTAATTTGTGTTAATTGAAATCTTTTCCGCTTGAATTATCCATCCGAATTTGTTCACAAAAGAAAAATTCTCAGAGATATCTGATGAATAATCACCGTAAAAGGAGCTCATTTCACTGTTTGCAAACTTTGCTCCAAATGAAAAAAATCGTTCTTCATATCCTTTGTAGAAGTTGGCTTCATTTCTGCTGTTATAACTGCAAAAAATTCCTAAATCATATTTATCTTCCGCAAAGTAATATTTTATACCGCTTTCTGCCTGATATCTGAGATAACGCGGCCATGGATTTTCCTTGGGCATAGAATTGTGAGCAAGACTTGTTGTTATATATGGAGAGAATGATTTAAATCTGAAAAGATCAATATCTATTTTGAAGTTATGATTGAAATTGACTGTGTCGTTGTTAATGTATTTGCCGTAACCTGCGATAAAATGTAATTGCGGATATGCACTGCTTTGAGAGTCGTTATTTATGTTTTTCTTATCGCCTTCCTCTGCTATGCTATTGTTGAACGGACTTTCAAACAGCGTCTCAAAACGTAAGCCGACAGATTTAAATTGCGCTGTCATACCATTATAGTAATCAACATTATGTGCGTAAGTAAATTTTGCGAATGGAGTTATGTCCATGCTGTCAAAGTGAATCCTCGAGCCGATTTCAACTCCGAAATCAGCTTTTCCCTTCCAGTCCCATATTGAGAAGCATGATAATTCGCTGTAGGTGATAAATCTATTCCATTTGAATAAATCAATACGGACAGATCCGTCAATGATCGCTTTGTAGTAGCCGTAGTCTGAAGTTAGTGTTTTTCCTGCAGCGAATTTGTAATCGATGTTTCCTAAAAAAGACAATTTTCCATCATCATTGAAATTGATTCTATGGTTTTTATATCCGGTTCTATTTCCTTGAGTTTCAATTTTAATACCGTATCTGTACCAGCCTATTTGATATTTTTCCATCGGACCGGTCATAGAATATTCATCGATGATATTATTGCATATATGGTCTGTGAAGATGCTTAATTCAAATGAGTTGAATTCTCTTCTGAGATTAAGAAATTCAGTGTAGTACTGAATTCTGAAAGGTTTATACCATTTGTCTTTCATTCCGCGGTAAAAATTGCCTTCATCAAATTTTGATGAAAAAACATAGTTTCCAGCTCTGAATATATCGATGCTTATGATGCGGTGTGTAACACCGGAATAATCGGGTTTGTTGGGAGTGAATGCCGATGTATCAACAAGAATTCCTATGCTTGGAAGAAATCCGTTTTTTGATTTATTTATATCATCAGCTTCCTGTGATTTAAGAAAAGAAAAAGAAAAGAGAGTGATTATAATTGCAGTGAATATAATAATACTGTTTCGGAAAATGTTGTCGAATAATATTTTTTTCATGTGAATTACAACTGCTCATTTTGAAGAATCGATTTAATCAGTAAATTGTTTATTTTAAAATGTTTATTGATTTCGTTTTGTCTGTTTTCGATCGGTGCTTCATTGCCGTCCAAAGCCCGGAGAAGTCTTTTTGTAAAACTTTTAAAATTGCATTCTGAAATCTCGCCGCATATATCCGCTGCAACTATCTGATCTGCAAATGAATCGATGCATTTTATAAGTTCATCAGTTGAAAGAACTCCCTGATCCCATGTTGAGCGGGCGGATGATTCTGAAAGAACGTCTTTGTCAATTGAAAGATAAACCGGCTCACCGGATTTTACAATTTCTGATTTGATAAATTCCGGAAGATTCTCTCTTATCTTTCTAATATCTTTCACTCCGCCATTTGAAAGCATTGAAGTGATCTTAGGAACTTCTCTCAGACAAAAATAAGATACTTTTCCATTCCGAAGCGGAGAATATCTGTTTTGTAAAATGTTTATGCCGCTGATATCTTCAGAAGTTATTCCTATAACAGAAACTCTTGAAACGAACGGCAGTTTTGCGGCATGATATACCCATGAACCGCAGTGAATTCCCAAAGGAAAAATCATATTGTCAGGATGATTATCAAAAACGACAATGTGAAGATCGGGAATTTTGAGTGCACAAAGAATTGCATAGGATATATGATGAAGATCTCCGTTGCCGATATGGAATATTTTTTTTGTTTTCAGATGTTCTGATGCGATTATACTTATTCTGCTCATACTGCTTAGAGATGTGAAATATCTGAACTTTTCCTCTTCATTATGGAGATCGACAGTGTCGATATCTGAGCAAGAAAAAGAACCGTCAAAATTAAAAATGACGGCTTTTTTTAGTATTTTATTTTTATTTTGAAAAAAAACTTGCATAATATCTTCTGAATCAGATTGTTTATGCCGTATATCACGTCAACATTATAAATATTAAAGCAAGTCTAATGAGAAAAAAAAAGATTTTAACTGTTTTATTTTGGATTCTTCTTCTACTTTCGGATACAGTTTCTCAGATAATAATTAAGACCGGCGCGGCAGATGTATCAACAGAGTCATGGATTAACATCTGGGTCGTCGTGGGTTATTCCATGACATTTCTATCATTTATTTTCTGGATGCAGATTCTGCGGATAACACGCCTCTCCATAGCGTTGGCGACGGCTTCTCTTCTTTATATTTCGATACCCTTTGCTTCGCATTTCATCCTGAATGAAAAGATACAGAATTCTTTGATTGTGGGAACGATCTTCATAACAGTCGGAGTTTTTATATTAGGTTTCAATGAAGGACGCAGGGAAGAAGAGGAAAAGCATCATGAGGTGTAACTTGAAACTAAGACTGAATATTTTGTAAAAAAATAGCCTTTTTTTGAAACAAATTTTAATAAAACAATTCTTATTTGTAGACTATATTTGACAATATTTAACTTGTCAAATGAATACTTTTATTGCCAATGGCGGTAATTATGTTTGGAAATTATATTTCTAATGGAGATTTATATACAATGAGACTTTTTGATATTCCTGAAGCTGAAGATTGCCAGATCTGGATTGATTTTGACGGCACAATTTCGCAAAAGGATGTTTTGGATGAGCTTATTTTCCGTTTTTCGGTAGATGACTCGTGGAAACAGCTTGAGAAAGACTGGAGAGAGAATAAAATAGGATCAAGGAAATGCCTTGAGGGGGAGTTTGATCTTCTCAGAGTATCAGTTGATGAAATAAATGAAGTACTTGATTCCATAAAAATTGATAAAGGCTTGTTTGAAATTCTTGAACTTGCTTCCGAACATTCCGTGCCGATAACGATACTCAGCGATGGAGTTGATATTTTTATAAAGCGGATTTTAAGCGCAAACGGAATAACAAATCTTAATATAAAATCTAATTCAGCAATTCTTGAAAACAACAGAGTGCAGCTTGTTTGTCCGAATTCTAATCCTATGTGTGATGCGGGTTCCGCACACTGCAAATGTTCTTCAATGGAAAAACTCGGGGATTCGCGCAAAAAGAATATATATATCGGCGATGGAAGAAGCGATCTTTGCCCGTCCCGTAAAGCTGATGTCGTGTTCGCAAAGAAAGTTCTCGCAGATAATCTCCGCGCCGAAGATTATGATTTTATAGAGTATGAAACCTTGGCGGATGTTTCTTTGTGTCTATCAGACAGCTGGGAAGCTGCTGTTGCCGCAGAACAAAAGGTTCATCCGGCTTGTGCAGATTCCATTATTTAATTGTTCAGGATAAGTTTTTTGTATGAATGCTTTAATGTTTGAAAAAATATTACGTGAATCCCGTGAAGAATTTCTTCTTCTTCTGCAGGATTGCGTAAAAAATAGAAGTGTCAGCGGAAGCGAAAACGGATTAGTTCAATTTCTTAAAGAATGGTCTGAATTAAACGGATTTGAAACTGATATTTTTGAAATTTCGGATTATAGAAAAGATGTATTTCTCTGGGAACCGAAGCATCTTCCGCTTGCGGGAAGGCCTGTACTTGTAATATCATTACCAAAATCAAAAAATCCTGAGGCAAAGACTCTTGTCTTTAATGCTCATTCGGATACAGTTTCCGAAGGAGAAGCCACTGCGTGGACACGTGATCCTTATTCAGGATACTTTGACGGAAAGGATGTTTTCGGACTCGGGGCATGTGATACCAAGGGACCTCTGGTTTCTGCATTATGGGCGATGTTTGCAATTAAAAAAAAGCATCCGGAAGGAATAGACGGAAATATTTTTCTCGAAGTTGTACCCGGAGAGGAAGACTGTGTTGGAGTCGGAACCCTGGGTTCTGTTGCAAGAGGATATTCGGCTGATGCTATGATTGTACTTGAACCTACTGATTCTGATCCGTGCTGTGCTTCGAGAGGAGGGCTCAGATTTGCTGTAGAAGCAAAGGGCCGCGCGATTCACGGCACTGTGCGCTGGCTCGGACGCGATGCCATTGAATCGATGCGCCGTGTGCTTTCAGCAATTGATGAACTTCAGAATGAATGGAACGATTCATCTTCTGCATTGTTTTCTGTTTATCCTTTCGCGAGACCGATGGCTGTTGATAAAATTTCAGGGGGAAAGTGGCAGGGAATGGTTTGCGACAGCTGCCGTTGTGAAGGTTATCTTGAGACTCTGCCTGAGGATGATCTTCTGAAAATGAAAGAGCGCTTTGAGCGTGAGCTTTCTGCAAAGCTTCCTGAAGACGAACTAGAATTTTATTTTACTGAAAACTATTCAGGTCATTATACTTCACCTGAAAATCAGTTCAGTTTGTCGGCAAAAGAGTCATTTGAAGAAGTGAACTCCTTTGCAATGTCTGCATGGAAAGCTTTTAATGCTGGATGCGAATCAGGAATAAGAGCAAGACTTTTCGGAACCCCGACTCTTGTTTGGGGACCCGGAAAAGTTGAACACGCGCATTCGCCAGATGAAAGAATTGATTTTGACAGCGTGCAGAAATGCGCAGGAATGTTCGCGCTGACTGCGGCAAAGTATTTGAATTTAAATTAAATATTTAATGTAAGAAATATACATACAAAAAATAAAATCAAAGAATCTACCCTGATAAATGAGATTTTTAATTTTTCGGGGAGACTCATGAAGAAGAAGGAATGAAATGTTTAAAACTGAAAGAAATGCATCATACGAAAAGTCTCTTGAAATGTTCTCACGTGCGAAAAAATCTCTTGCCGGCGGCGTAAGCAGTTCGGCGCGTATACCTCCTGCCGGAACTGTTCCTGTTTATATTGACAGAGGAAACGGATCACATGTCTGGGATATTGACGGAAATGAGTACATCGACTGTCTTCTCAGTTACGGAACGCTCATTGCAGGGCATATCCATTCTTCGGTTATTTCAGCTATTGAGAAACAAATTTCAAAGGGATTTATGTTCGGTACATGCAATGTTCCTGAAGTTGAACTTGCTGAACTTATATGCCGCCTTGTTCCTTGCGCGGAGCTTGTGCGTTATTCAAATTCCGGTTCGGAAGCAATAAGCGGCGCAATTCGTGCCGCGCGCGGTTTTACCGGAAAAAATAAAATTCTGAAATTTGAGGGTCACTATCACGGATGGACGGATGTTCTTGCTGTCAGCCAGCGTCCGGGTCTTTCTGAGGCAGGTGATTTTTCTTCTCCTCAAAGTCTTCCTCATTCGAAGGGTATTCCTGCCGGTGTTGTTGAAGATGTTGTAATATGCCCATGGAATGAGCCTGAAATTTTCAAGGCGATTCTCGATAAAAACGGAAATGATATCGCCGCAGTAATTGCAGAACCGATAGTTGCGAATAACGGATGTATAATGCCGCAGAAAGATTATCTTGAACTCTTGAGAGAAGAATGTTCTAAACGCAAAATTGTTCTTATTTTCGATGAGATCGTAACAGGTTTTAGAGCTGCTCCGGGCGGCGCACAGCAGTATTATAATGTAATACCGGATATTGCTGTTTTCAGCAAGGCGATAGGCGGCGGTATGCCGATAAGCGCTTTTGCGGGAAAACGCAATATTATTGAACCGATTGCAGAGAACACGGTCAAGCACGGCGGAACGTATAATGGAAATCCTTTAAGTTCGGTTTCGGCTATTGAAACGCTTCGTTTGATCGAAAATCCAGAAGTTATCAATTCAGTTCATCAGCGCGGCCGGAAAATTATGGATACAATAAAACGCGCGGCAGCAGATAATAATATCAAATGTTATGTTCAGGGGCTAGGTTCGATGTTTCAGGTTCTTTTTACAGAAAAGGAAAAAGTTACGAACTATAGAGATCTGTTCGAAGTAGATACCAAGAAGTTTGCTGCATTCAGAGAGGCTCTTTTTAAAAGAGGAATATTGATAAACACTTCTTTTTCGGCATGCTGGTTTCTTTCTATCGCGCATACCGATGATGATATCACTATGGTCTGTGATGCGGTTGAAAGCTCAATGAAAGATATTAAGTAAAATATATTCCGTCACGGAGAAATATTATAAGTATTTTATTTCGTGGCGGATTCTATTTCTTTTCTGTCTGCTTCAAATAAACGTTTAATCTTTCCTAAAAACATTCGAAGTAAAGGATTTTTTAAATATACCGCATGGTAAGTGTAGGTGAAATCTGCACCGAGATATGATTTTATTTTCGGATCCGTCCATCCTGCGATATAATTACTCAGCCCGTTTTTGATGCAGTATTCAAGATTGCGAAACCAGCTTACAAAATAAATATTGTATTTGTGAGATTCGGGATAAGAAAGACCGATATATTTATCTACAAGATAGTTGTTGTAAATAAAACAAAGATTGAAGGCGATTATTCTGTCCTCGCGCCTGTAGATAAAAACAATTCCGTTTAATGAATTATCTTTCAGTACTTTTTTGAAGAAGTTTAAAGGCAGCAGATCAAAATGAGTTTCGCTGTCATTATATACTTTCAGAAAAAGAGCATAAAGTTCATCAATTATTTTGTCTGTAAAGAATTCGTCTCCGGTTTTTACTTCATCTATTTCAATTTCACTTAAAGATTTAAGTTTCCGTCTGAAATCCTTTTTTCTGGATTTGGAAAACTTCTGCATAAATTCGTCAACGCTTGCAAAAGTGACTGGAACATAAGCAAGCGCTTCTCCCTGTACTATTATGAATTTATTTTCTTCAAACTTTGAGATAAGATTTTTTGAAAATTCATTTTCATTAGCACTTAGAAGCGGAGAATTCAGAGGAATATCTTTTGCGATGAGTAGTGAGCATTTTGATTCTGAAAATATATCTTTAATTGCATCACATGCCTTGTGAGCAGTGATTTCTTCCGGATAGACGGAATATTCCGAAACAGTTGTTCCTACGAACATTGTTCTTGGCTTAGGTATCAGAAAAGATAATGGTGATAGTATTTTTTTTAAGCGTTTATCGGCAGTAAGAAGCAGGTCAAATTTTGTTTTAAAAGCTGGTATTTTTTTATCACATTCTGTAACAGTTACGGTTTCAAACCCATCGGGAATATTAGCCGTGAAGGCTTCATAAATTTTTGATGGTTCAAGCTGATGATTATATTTCATTTGTTATCCGTTTAAATTGAATTTAATGCAGTATCAGTTGCCTGCGATTATGATTATCGAAAGTCCGGTGATGATGAAACTGATTCCAAGCCATTCTCCCTTTGATATATGTTCTTTCAGGAAAAAAGCCGTAAAAAAGATAATCATGATCTTTTGCAGTCCTGTCATCGGAAAAGCGATTGAAAGCGGAATGTTAGTAAGAATTACAAGCCATGTTACCATGTCCACGATGTTTACAGTAATACCGAGAAGAATCCATTTGTTTATTGCAAGTCTAAGGTAATATTTTATGCCGTATACATGACTGTTCTGATTAGCTCCTTTTTTCAGGAAAATCTGCATTGTAGATTCAGAGAGGGCGCCTAATAGAAACACGGGTATCCACTTGATGAGTTCCATATAATATCCTTTTGACACTCGCGGCCTGGTTTATGTTGAAACATTTTTCTTGACGCAGCAATAGCCGTTTGCATGATTAGTTTTGTTTTTTGTATAAATGTGTCAAACATTTTCATTTCTTTTTCTATGTCAAATTGTAATGTTATCCGGTAAAGGATGGTTTTTCTTGAAAGGTTCAATAACTCTCGTTCACAAAGAAAAGGGCAGAAACGCGGTTCTTCTGTTTCATGGTCTTACAGGCGCACCGGGTGAGCTCTTTTATCTCGCAAAACATTTATATGATCAGGGCTTTGATGTTTTTTGTCCTGTTATTCCCGGACATTGCAGGGGTACTGAAGAAATAAAAAAAACGACATGGAAGGACTGGCATTCTTTCGCGTTTAAGCAGTATGATGATCTTGCTCTAAAATATGAAAATGTGTTTCTATCAGGAATATGCCTGGGCGGTGTTCTTTCTCTTGCCGTTGCCGCTGAAAGAAAATCAGTAAAAGCAGTATCTTCTCTTTCAACAACATTGTTTCTTGACGGCTGGAGTCTGCCATGGTTCAGTTTTCTCCTTCCGCTTGTTTTATATACGCCAATGAAGTTTTTTTACGCTTTCCCGGAAGGCGGAGCTTTCGGTGTTAAAAATAAAGATGTGCGTGAAAAAGTTGTTAAATCAATGGAGAAAGAAAACAGCAATTATCTGGATTGTTTTCCAATTATGTGTGTACTGGAAATGCTTCGATTATCACGTGTTGTCAGAAAAAATCTTAACAGAATTGACTGTCCTGTAATTCTTTTTCATTCGGATAAAGATGATCTAACGAGCCGGCGCAGTGCGGATGTTGTTTATAAAAAAATATCATCTGCGGATAAAGAATATGAACTTTTAAAAAACAGCTACCACCTGATAACAATTGATAATGAGAAGGAAAAAGTATTTTCCGGAACTTCAGATTTCTTCAGGAGAAATATACTATGACTTCACTGCTTCTTTTTAAATATGCGTTTGTTGCTGATACAGTTCTTTGTGCGGCAGGATTTTTTTACGGGATGCTGGTTTATAATAAGAAGTTTAATCCTCTGAAAATGCATCGTTTTTCAGTAACTCTTGTAGTTTTATTGCTAGTATATCTTTTGTTTTGTCTTTTCTTTTCTGTTTACTGCTTTCTTGCCGGAAATACAATTCCTGCAATAGTCTGTGCAGTTTCAATGCTTGCCCCGTTTATTATAGGAGTTTCGGGAAATGGTTATTCCCGCGCAAAATTGTTTTATTCAATTCAGATTATTGTTCTGATTACTTCTGCGGCTTTTTTCCTTGTACTTTTGTAAAGAGTAAGAAAACCGGGTATATTTTGTGCAAATATTTCAAATATGACATACTGTTGTCACTGCTGTAGTGTATATTTCCGCAAAAGGAGACAGTATGAAAAAAGAAATTATTGCGGATAAATCAAACATTGCTTTTTGCGGACTTTATTGCGGAGCGTGTAACTGGTTTTTGAACGGAAAATGCCCAGGATGTGTTAAGAATGATAAAGCAAGGTGGTGTAAAACCCGTACCTGCTGTATTTCAAACGGTTATAAGTCATGTGCCGATTGCAATGAATTCTCAAACCCGAATGACTGCAATAAATTCAACACCGTCATCGGACGAATAATCGGATTCGTTCTGCGTTCAAGCCGGATAGGATGTCTTAACTGCATAAAAGATATCGGATATGACGGATATGCAAAGAAAATGTCTTCAGAAAAAACTTGCACTATCAAGCGTAATTCTGCTTACTCAAAGAATAATTGATAATACATGAGATAGTAATTCGTTTGAAATTGAATTAAAAAACAATTGCAAAATTATACCGCGTATGAAATTTTTCTTCAACGGAGGAAACATGAAGCATACGCGTGTATTTTATTTTTCGGCTACAGGTAATTCTCTTGATGCCGCAAGGATGATTTCTTCCGGTATTAAAGGATCGGAAATCATTTCGATGGCGGATAAATTTCCGAAGAAAGCAATCGGCGGAAATAAAGAATCAATTGGTTTTGTCTTTCCTGTATATTTTGAAGGAATGCCGCGATTAGTTAAGAGTTTTATAGAAAACCTTAATATTAAGCCGGATACATATTGTTTCGCTGTTGCGACTTACGGCGGAAGTTATATGAATACACTGGGCTCTGTTGATACTCTTTTGAAAACAAAAGGTCTTTTTCTTTCTTATGCCGCTTCTGTACGTATGCCCGGGAATTATCTTACTATGTATAATCCTCCTTCAAGAATAAGAGTGAAGAGTATGCTTGAAAAAAGCAGAAAAACCTTAGCGAAAGTAACTGATGATATTTTAAATCAAAAAATCAAAATTCCGAAACAGCGTTTTGTTTTTATTTCTAACTATTTTAACAAGGTTATTTATACAGGAATCGGCAAATGGGAGAAAAATTTTCATGTTTCTGAAAAATGTACTGGATGCGGAATATGTGCGAAAGTTTGTCCAGCTGATAATATAAAAATCAAAAATAAGCGGCCGGTTTGGGGAAACGAATGTGAAAGATGTGTTGCATGCATAAGCTGGTGCCCGGAAAAGGCGATTGATTTTGCAAGAAAGACCAAGGGCAGAAGACGATATAATAATCCGAATGTAAAGTTGAAAGATATAGTCAGGAAGAAGTGAAATGCAACCCGGGCTGATTTTGATCTAATCAGCTTTGATGTGCGTTTGCTTTCTTAGCTGTAAATACTTTGATATAATCACACCTTCTGCATAATTCTTCCGGCAGAAGGTTTTTTGCGAATGAAGAACTTATGTGTAATGCTCTTGGGGATTCGAGAATATCACGAAGATTGTTTTCTGTAATATTTCCGAGAGAGGAGCTTCCCTTCCAGTCAAGACAACATGGTACAACTTTTCCATCGGATAAAATTCCAAAATGGGTTTTCATTCCGAGACAGAATCCGGTTTCCTGAAAAGGTTTGTCGTTTATATCAGGCCATTTAAAGCGGTTATTGAAGTGAAGATAAATTTTATCAGTGATTTTGATGCTCTTGTATTTCTTGTCCGTGTCTATTCTTTCTAAAAGGTTCATGTCAAACCCGAGCTCAATACTTTTGACAATGTGTTCAATAGATTCTTTTGTTTCAGGAGAAACGAATGAATCGGCTTTGATGTTAAGTATGCTCCAATAACGGAAATTTATAAAAGGCTGGTTATCCGACTTTATTTCACGAACAAACGTAAGAATCTCATCAATATGTTTTTCGAATAGATTTGATTCAAGAAGAGCGTGTATTGAAAAATTTATCTGACTGAATTTACCTGGTTTGTAAGTTCTGCGGATATGATCAGTCAAAGTTCCGTTTGTAGTAAGGCAAACCTTTAGATTATTTTCTGCAGCAATGTCTGTGAATTCTGAAAAAAGCGGATGAAATGTCGGTTCACCGAGAAGGTGCATAGTTATTTCATCTGTAATTGGGGAAAGTTCCCTGCAACATTTTTCAAAAAGTTCCGTTGACATAAAACGCGCGCCGTTTTCGTTCGGCGCGCAGAATGGACAGGCAAGATTGCAGGCGTTGGTTATTTCGACATAAACGCGCTTGAATCTTTTCAATTATTTCTGAACCTTTTTGGTGTAATTAAGAAGTCCGCCATCGAGAAGAATTTTTCTCTGACGTTCGGAAAAATCCATTTTAAGCATATAGTTCTTTCCGGAAATGATGATTTGGATTTCCTTCGAGCCGCTTTCAACAGCTGAACGAAGATTTTTTATTTCAAATTCAGCACCCTGAGCAATTGAATCATAATCAGCTTCATTTACAAAATAAAGCGGAAGAATTCCGAAATTTATAAGATTAGCTGAGTGAATGCGCTCAAAAGATTTAGCAATCACCAGACGTACTCCGAGATACATCGGGCAAATAGCTGCATGTTCGCGGCTCGACCCCTGACCGTAGCTAAGTCCTGCAACAACTGCCGTGTAAAGCGATTTCGATTTAGCCTCAAGCGAACGTTTTGCGAAAGATGCATCGACACCTTCAAAAACATAATTCGCATAAGCCGGAATATTTGAGCGGTACTTGAGTCTTGCCCCGGCTGGCATTATGTGGTCGGTTGTTATCTTGTCTGCGACTTTAAGACCGATTACACCTTTAAAAGAATCCATGAGAGGTTCGGTAAAAGGAGGTTCTCCGATGTTCGGACCTCTGAATATATCTCCGCTGAGAGAAGGCTTTATAACGAGTGAATCATCGACTAGAAAGCTTTCAGGCATTTCAAATTTTGGAAATTCAGAAGCGGGATAAGTTGTCGGATCCGTAAATTTTCCTTCAAGTGCTGTTACTGCAGCGGTTTCAGGAGAAACCAGATAAATCTGACCGTCTTTTGTTCCGGAACGGCCTTCAAAATTTCTGTTATTTGTACGCACTGAAATTCCGCCTGTCTGGGGTGCCTGACCTGATCCGATGCAGAATCCGCATGTTGATTCCATAATTCGTGCGCCGGAGGCGATTATATCAGCAAGAGCGCCGTTTCGGGCAATCATTTCAAAAACCTGTTTCGAACCCGGAGCTACTATAAAGCTTATATTCGGAGACACTTTTTTGCCTTTGAGAATACCTGCAACAGTCATCATATCTTTGTATGAAGCATTTGTGCAGCTTCCAACTGCAACCTGATCGACTTTCATTCCTGCAAGTTCCGAAACTTTTTTTACATTATCAGGTGAATGAGGGCATGATGCCATAGGTTCAAGTGTTGACAGATCAATTTCGATTGTTCTGTCATAAGATGCATCAGAATCCGGAAGAAGTTCTTTCCAGTCTGATTCTCTGTTCTGCGCTGAAAGAAATTTCTTTGTTACTCCGTCAGACGGAAACAATGAAGTTGTTACACCGAGTTCTGCGCCCATGTTTGTGATAGTTGCGCGTTCAGGAACTGAAAGCGTATCAATTCCCTGACCGGTATATTCAACAATACATCCGACATTTCCTTTGGTAGTAAGAATTTCAAGAACCTTGATTATAACGTCTTTTGCAGAAACATAAGGACGGAGTTTCTTTGAAAGTTTTACATTTATTACTTTAGGGCATGTCAGATAAAAAGGTCCGCCGCCCATCGCAACAGCAACGTCGAGTCCGCCGGCACCGATTGCAATCATTCCTATTCCGCCGCCGGTCGGAGTGTGCGAGTCAGATCCGAGAAGGGTTTTGCCTGGTTTTCCGAATCTTTCGAGATGAACCTGATGGCATATTCCGTTTCCGGCCTTAGAATGAAAAATTCCGAATTTAGAATTCATGGTCTGAAGGTATTTGTGGTCATCGGCATTTTCGAATCCCATCTGAAGTGTATTGTGGTCTACATACGAAACTGAAATATCCGTTTTAACTTTGTCGATTCCCATTGCTTCAAACTGAAGATAGGCCATTGTGCCTGTCGCGTCCTGAGTGAGAGTCTGGTCGATTCTTATGCCGATTTCGTTACCGGCTTTGAGTTCTCCTTCAAGAAGATGCTCCTTAAGAATTTTATACGTAAGTGAAAGTCCCATGCTTTTCTCCTTAATTAGTTTCAATTATCTGAACTTCAACGATAGGGTCGCGCTGAAGCGACTTTTCAAAATATGTCCTCAAACTGCGTTTTACCGACGAAGCCATTTCGTTTTTGCTGACGGCAGAACCCATCTTTTCAAGACGCTGGGTTATGTTGTCGGTAATAGCATTATTTATTTTTTCGTTTCCGCATCCGACGAAGCCTTTCATTTTTATGATAGGATTCGAAGCAAGCAGTCCGTTGTTAGTTACGAGCGTGATGAAAACAATTCCGTCCTCACTCATGACCTGACGGTCTTTTATTACATCGCTTGAAAGGTCATCGGTCATGAGTCCGTCGATGAATACGTTTTTGATGTCGATTTTTCCGCGCTTCTCGATCTTATCTTTTGAAACGGTAATTATATCACCGTTGTCAGCGACGATTAAATTCGAAGGTTTTATTCCGAGTCCTTCAGCAAGACGGGCGTGCGCTTTAAGATGTTTATGTTCGCCGTGAATAGGCATGAAAAATTTCGGTTTGATGAGCGATATCATCAGCTTCAGTTCTTCCTGTGATGCATGCCCGGAAACATGGACATTGTCATCATTTTCATAAAAAACATTTGCTCCCATTTTCATGAGTGAATTTATTACGACCGAAACCGTTCTTTCGTTTCCGGGAATTACGCTTGCAGTTATGATTACTCTGTCTCCCGCATTACATGCGAAATGCTGATGAGTTCCGTTTGCGATTCTCGAAAGAGCGCTCATCGGTTCGCCCTGCGTGCCCGTGCATACGATGACTAGTTTTTTGTCCTGAAGTATTTTTGCTTCGTTTAATTCGACTATCAGGCCGTCACGGAAATTGAGATATCCCAGTTCTTTTGCGATATTGATGTTGTTTATCATGCTTCTGCCGGAAATTACAACTTTGCGGTTGAATTTAGCTGCGGCATCAAGCACCTGCTGAATTCGGTTTATGTTTGAAGCAAAAGTCGCGACGATGATTCTTCCTTTTGCATTTGAAAACATGTCGAAAAGTTTGCTGTTTAGGTCGGATTCGGTTCCGGTATAGCCGGGCTTTTCCGCGTTGGTTGAATCCGAAAGTAGAAGATCTATTCCGTTTTCTCCGAGTTCGGCAAGATTGTAAAGGTCTGCTACTTTTCCGTCAACAGGAGAAAAATCAAACTTGAAATCTCCTGTATGAACAACTGATAGATTTTTCGTTTTGATTGAAATTCCGACGCTGTCAATGATTGAGTGATTCATCCGAATGAAACCGATATCGAAAGATCCAATTTTAACGTTTTCTCTCGGTTCGATTTCAATAAAGCGCGGCTGAAAATTTAAAGCGCGTTCTTTTACTTTATTCTTGATAAGACCCAATGTGAGTTTAGTTCCGAAAACGGGAACGTCAAATTCCTGAAGAAGGTGAGAGACTGCCCCGATGTGATCCTCGTGTCCGTGAGTGATTACGAGCGCTTTGAAATCAGAACGTCTTTCTCTAAGATATGAAAAATCCGGAATGATGAAATCTATTCCTGGCATTTCAGTTGTCGGAAACATAATTCCGCAGTCAACGGCTATTATCGAGTCTTCGGATTCAAACAATGTCATGTTCCTTCCGATTGCGTCAAGTCCTCCGAGCGGAATTATTTTCAGCGCCGGTTCGTTTTTTCTTTTTTGTTTGGGATTAAAATTTTTTTTCCTCATGCCCCTGTGTGCCCGAAACCGCCTGATCCTCTTTTTGTTTCGGAAAGCTCGCAGTCAAGGAAGTGCGCTCTGTAGACTTTTGCGAAAACAATCTGCGCTATGCGCATTCCGTTTGTTATTCTGAAGTCTTCCGCACCGAGATTTGTCATTATGACTTTAATCTCTCCGCGGTAGTCGCTGTCTATTGTTCCGGGAGAATTCAATAGAGTAATTCCATGTTTAACTGCAAGACCGCTGCGCGGTCTGACCTGTGCTTCGTAACCGACCGGTATTTCCATTGAAACGCCGGTTGGAATAAGCGCAGTTTCACCTTTCTTTAAAAGTATGTCTCTTTCCGTAAACGCACACAAATCCGCACCTGCGGAACCTTCTGTTTGATAATCCGGAAAAGACGCACCCTTTGCCAAAACAATTTTTACTGGGATCATTAGTTTCTATTTATTATATTTCAAACGGCTCCCGCCGTTATGATTCTTAGCATTTACGGCATAGTCGGTTGTTTCGCTGCAATCTGTCAAGGAGATTATTTTTGTAAGGCATTGCATATCAGTCCGGAGAGACTGCAATTTGATTTGACTGTCAGATTGAAATCCGCTATAATCACAATGCGGAGGATGAGATGCAGGTTCAAACAGTTTTGATGAAGAGTGATGAAAGAGCAATCCTTGCGAAAGGCATCCGTGATAAAAAAAGAATATTGATTATTATTCGGGCTGCAAGTCTAGCAGGTCCTGTGGTACTTTTTGGCATAAACTGGTTTATGCCCCTTGAGAATTTCTATTATTATTTTCCGGTGTTATTGATATCAGAAGTTGGGATAATGTTAATCATTTCAATGATCATTAAAAAAAGTATTATACTTGCCGAATCGGATATTGAAAAAGGAATAAAAGAAATAATAAGCGGTACTGTTTCTGATATTGATAAAAAATACGGAACGATAAAAATTGAAGACCGAAAAGTTGAAATTCCTGTTAGCTGCATCAATTCTGTTAAGCTTGGAGATGAAGTAACAGTTCATGTCGCAAAGGAATCCGGATTTCCACTGAAGATTGAAATGTTAAATAATTAGCATTAACATGGTCTATTTTTCAAAGATTTTACTATTGAATAAGTGATTTACCTTAACAGGTGGAATCCTGCGAATATAAATTTTTCCTTCTCAGCATTTCCTTCAAAGCTTTGCACATCATCGGCAAATTTAATGTAGGGATTACAAAGGATGCCTGAAATATATTTCAGGCCGAATTCCGCTGAATATGATATTTTTCTATTTGTTTTCCCTGCGATGCCAATTGAAGGCAGAATATATATTGTTGATTTTTCAGAATTGTGAAAATCCACTTCAAGCGAAGCCCTTGCGAGATAATCGTATGCAAAGTGTTCCCTTTTGAAATACTTCGCGGCTTCTAATTTCCATAGAAAATTCATTGGGTAATCATCATCTTTTTCAGAGAACGCATAGTAATCATATTCTGTACGCGGATACATTCCGGGACTGCCTGCGGATACGAAAATCGAATGATATTTTTCCGGAATAGTTTTATCATCATTGCCGTAGAGATTTTGAGTGAATGCATACTCTGCGGATAATACAGCTGATGAAGAAGCGCTTCCAATAAATAATCCACCGCGGGCGGAATATTCCAAGCGCCATGGATACATCATTGTAATCTGAACAGGTGAACGATGGATTAGATTATTTTCACAGTATGCAGTAAAATCATTTATAGAAAAAATATCTATTGCAATGTTGCCTTCCGCAGTGTTTCCATAATGATTGCTGCGGAATTCTCTTCCGTATCCAACGGAAAAGTGCATCGCCGGAAAGAAGATTGATTTATTATTATAAGATGTAATTTCGTTTCCGCTTTCGTTTGTCCAATTAAGAGAAAAAAGTGTTTCAACGTTAAGACCTGCTGAAAAATATTTTGCCGGAGCACATTTATAATAGTCAGTATCTTCTGAGTGTGAATATCTCGCATAAGGCATCAGGTAAACATTTCCGAAAGGATGTATAAATCCTGTTTCAAATATGCGGCTAATGCGCAGCGAGTCATCAATTGTGAAATATCCGAATGCCCGCACATAAGGGAAAAAGCCGTAGATATTTGCAATTTCAAGCCGTAGATCTGTTTTAAAAATAAACTTGTACGGATATTCAATCGTGGCAATTCTTCTTCCTGCATAAAGAGAATAATGAAGTTTCGGATTGAAAGAAGTGGAGTCTGAATTCGGATATTTTCCTTCGGAAACATTCATCCCGTAGCTTGTCCACTTAAGCGCGGCTCCGTACCAACGGTAGCGGTCTTCTGCTAAAACTAATTTTTCAGGGTAGTTAAAGCATTCATGATCAATAATGAATCCTAAATAACCGGCACCAGTATCAAAACGGGCATGAATAAAATCAATAGGTTGATATTGTATTGTGTAAGGTTCGTCCTTCGGAATTCTCTTTCCGCCGTAAATTGTTTTTTCATTCATTGAAAATAAAAGTGAGAAATAATTTTTTTTATAAATATTAATTTCCATGAAATTCGTCAGGCTTCCGGAATATTTATTATTGTTGGGAAGAAAGAAAGAGGTATCAGCGGCAATTCTTGCAGAGCTGAAAAAGAGAGAATCATCGTTAGAGTATAAGTATTCGATTCCAGCAATTATGTGAAAAATAAAAAAAATAATCGCGGCAAAAAGCTTCATAACAAGATTATATTGCGGGATATTGATTATGTCCAGCCGGTTTTATTGAAAAACCGGCTGGCGAATTAACAGCTGATCAAAATGGAAATTCCTTTGAATTATCTTCCTCAATCGGGAAAGATGACTCAGCTGAAAGTTTTGCCTTTTCGTGAATTTCAAGAGGCTGAATGTGAAAAGCTTTCGGTTTCGCGGGACAAGCATATTCGCAGGCGCCGCATCCTATGCAAAGTTCCGCTTCTAAATACGGAAAAGGATGACCTTCAAGCGGTGAATTCATTTTTATTGCATGTGTCGGGCAAATTTCCGCGCAAGCTCCGCATGCCTTATTTTCTCTTTTAACTATGCACTTATCAGAAATGAAATTTGCCTCGCCGATTTTTACGGATTTTTTTTCTTTCGGCTGGAGTTTCTTTATCGCGCCGGAAGGGCAGACCGAAGAGCATGAAGTGCATTCAAAAAGACAATATGCTTTCTGATAGTTCATAAATGGCTGCATTATCGAATCAATTCCGTTTTCAAAAAGAGAAGGAGAAAGAACTCCGGTCGGACACTTCGAAACACAAAGAGAACAACCCGTGCACGAATTCTTGAAATTTCTGATTGAAACCGATCCTGGAGGAACTGCGCGTATTTTTTTTGATGCACTTGAAGAAGCTAAAATGCGCGGTGTTAAAATTCCGGCTGTAAGGATGAGTGCTGATTTAATAAATGTTTTTCTTCCTTCGATATTTGTTTCTTTGCCTGAAGTTTTGTTATTTTTTATTTGAGGAATTCCGAATCTATATTTTATCGCATCTTGTGCACATGTTCCAACACAGTTAAGGCATAGCACGCATTCGGAAGTTATTTTGTTTCCGCTGATTGCATTAGACGGACAGACGGATTCACATTTTCCGCATGATACGCATTTCTTTTCATTTATTCTGACATTGAACAATGAAATTTTCGAGATTAGAGAAAAGAGCGCGCCTGAAGGACAAAGAGCGTAGCAGAAAATTCTTCCGCGGAAAAATGCCAGGCCGGTTATAATTGCGAAAAAAATGAATCCTATTGCGAAATGTAAATTATCAATTGAATGATCTTCGTGCGGAATAGAATAGCCTGAAATATTATTTATGACAGTTGCGAACGCGTTTTCAACGTTTGAAAATATAGGTATTAAAAAATAAGCGCTTATTTTGCCGAATATGCTGAAAGGTTCTAACAGACCGGTATAAGCAGAAAGCTCGAGCGCTGAAAGAATAATTACTGTAAACAGGATGATGTATTTGAGAAAATTGATTTTTTTAATGTAATGAAAATTCTTTTTCCGGATTTTCGCACCGAGACGCGAAATCAGATCATTATATATTCCCAAAGGACAGAATGCCGAACAGATGACTCGGCCGGTAATAAGCGTAATGCAGATAATTGCGGTAATATAAATAAGAGCTATAGATAGAATTGCGGGCAATATCTGCAAATTGATGATGAACTGTGCAGCCTTCTCATAAAAATGCACTGCTGATCCGGGTATATTTTTATGAAAGAAAAAAAGAAGTGTCAGTGAAAGAACGATAATAGATAAAATGATTCTGATAATTTTAATTTTTTTCATAGCACTATCCGCTTAATTCTGAGTTTAGACAGATCCGTTTGCCCGAGTTTGAAATCTGCAGCAAATCTTATATGGTCAACTGCCTCGGGATTAATTCCGAAAAGTTTAGCTGCTGCTGTATCTGCCGCTACAATGTCGGGCGACGCGATAAGTGATTTCATCTTGAGAAGATCGCTGAAATCACCGCCTCTGGGACCGTTTCTTTTTACGATGCAGTACGCGTCAACTACAGTCAGGTCTATTTTGCGGACAGTCGCAATATCAGCGATTGATTCGTGAAGGCCCGCCGAATGAAAAGCATTCATGTCCCAGGTTGTTCCTATCAGATTTTTTAATCCGCATGTCATTTTGCTTCCGAAGTGATGTTTGAGAACGGGAACGTTTATTATAGTGTCAGCAGACATAAAAATTTCATGAAGTTTTGCCTGTTTGAGAGCTTTTGCTCTTCGTATGGTTGTCGAATGATAGTAGCTTTCACTTCCTGACGGTACTATTATTGCACCGGCGTCTTTTGCCGCTTTTTCTATCCCGCTTATTTTATAACATGTCTTCCAGTCAAAGATGGGATGATCATTAACGTAAATTTTTGACGCGCCTGCTTCCTTGCAGTGCAGAATGATGCGTTTTATCAGATTGGGATTCGTCGTTGCCGCGTATTGCGGTTCGATATTCCATCCGATATTCGGTTTGATAAGTACAGTTTTGCCTTTTTTGACAAAACGGCTCATGCCGCCGAGAGCTTTGATTGCCTCGTCAAAAAGCCTTTCAGGCTCGGCATTGCGCACCGCGGCAAGATCGAAATGTCCTGCAGTTGCTTCTTCTGCACTGAATACTCTTCCGGAAAATACTGAACTTGAGATGAAAACGCTTCCGGCAGTTCGTAATGATGTTTTTAAAAAGTCACGCCGATTCACATGTATCTCCTTATATTAATCATTTAAGCATAAAAGCTGTTCATTGTCGTTCAGTCCGGTAAGGCAGAACAGGTTTTTATAAATCTATACAAGTATTGGAATAATTTCAAATAAATTATGATGGAATCAAATTTTCGGCGAAAATCAAATAAAACCATGCTTTTCAATTTGATACTAAATTTTATTGACATGAAACACGTACAAATAGCAATTAAAACATTCTTAACGTATTCTACACATAAAAGAGATAAGGAGTTTATAATGGCATCGAAACCAATGACAAAAACTGAGATTATTGCTTCTCTTGCAGAGAAAACAGGTCTCAAAAAGAAAGAAGTTCAGAATTTCATTGATATTCTAATTCAGCTTTCATATAAAGAAGCGAAGAACGGATTTACTTTCCCGGGTCTCGGCAAACTTGTAATTCAGCAGAGAAAAGCAAGAACTGGCAGAAACCCTAAGACCGGTGAAGCGATTAAAATTCCTGCAAAGAAAGTTCTTAAGTTCAAAATCGCGAAAGCCTGCAAAGATTCAGTTCTTCCTGCTAAAAAGTGATAAAGCGGCGTAAGCCGCTTATTTAATATTATGTATATTCTTGTAGTATATGTTCCAACTTCTCACGCGGAAGCTCTGAAATCGGCACTTTTTGATGCCGGTGCGGGTAGCTATGCCGGTTATGACAGATGTTCATGGCAGACTGAGGGTATGGGACAGTTCAGACCTCTTGAAGGAAGCAATCCTTTTATCGGCAAAAAAAATATAATAGAACAGGTTAAGGAAATCCGCATTGAAATGGCATGTGAAGAGGAACTTATTCCGGTTTTAACTGATACAATAAAAAAGAATCATCCTTATGAAGTTCCTGCATTTCATTTCTATAAGGTTATTTTTTAATCTTAACGAAAAAACCAAGCTTTCCTATTTCTGCAACAAACGCATCTGCAATTATTTTTGAGTATTTTTCCTTCTGTGAATCATTTAGTGCTTTTTCGCTGAAGCTGTCTTCGCAGTAGGAAACGGATTTTATATCAAGATTTTTATCCGCGCTCACCATACACAGATTTATTTTTATTTTAGATGTGTTTTTGCTAAAAGGCGAATCGGATTCGAAAATAATAATATGGGTGTATTTTTCTCCCATAAGCTTCTGAAAATATGCCATATTTTCTTTGAGATAATTTGCCGCATATACGGATGTTTTATATTTATCAAAGTTAAGAGATTTATTGTACTGAGCGATTTTATTAGCTGTCGGGCTGAAAAAAATCAGGGAATCATCAGCATAGGGGATAAAATGGAAGCTTACGGTTTTTCCGAGCGTTTGACGGAGAATTTCAGTTAATATCTGTTCTCTCGGAACCGCGTTCTGGTATGATGTTCGGAATATGACAAGAGCGGAACCTTTTTCCGCCGGAAGGGTATTTTCGTGCTGCTGGAAGCCCATCGCGCAAAAAACCGAGAATATTAATGCAGGTAGAATTTTCTTTATCATGGCTTCATGAAAATACCGATTATTTAGACAGTCAAGTTTAATTGGACTTGCAGAAAAAAAATATTGCCAAAATCTTATTTTTAAGGAATTTAATTAACTAAGGAACTTACATGCGCTTTTTCCGTTACATAACAATATTTCTACTTTGCTTTGCGGTTTTTCAGCCGCAGCTTGACGCACAAAAAGCGGCATCCAGCACAAGAGCGGGAGTTCAGCGTTTTGCGCAGAAGGGTCTCAAAGATAACAGATATTATATTTATTACATAAATTCCACCATAACAAACTTCGGTTCGGAGGAAGACAGAACTAAATTTGAAGGAATAATCAGAAGGGATATTCTCTGTCAGGTGATGTACCTCAAGTTTGATTTCCGTGCGGCATACCGTCAGATAAGGAAAAATCAAAAAGATCTGATAGAACTTTATCTTAAGAAGCTCGATGATGAAGAAATATCGGTTAAGGCTCTGCTTGATGAGTTTGCTCCATTGGCGGTAAATTCCGGAGACGCGAAATCGAAGCATTATCTTAAACTCGGTTACCGGGAGCTTGCGAGCGCGAAGATTGAAGCGACGATGGCGGATAACTATAAACCCCTGCTTTATTCGCTAAGACTTCATAAATATTCCCGTGCGATGAAAAGACTCAAGGAAGCGAAGCGGTATGCTTTTCTCGCGCGGATTCAGCCGCATCTTACACGTGAAGAAAAGATAAAAGAGAAGATTCTGTCTTTTGAGGAAATTCTTGTTAAGATTGATTCTTTTTCCGAAGGTGTCGAACGCGAAAAGTTTAAGCTGATTCATTATGATTCTTACTATAAAACTCCTGTACAGTCATCAATAGTTGATTCTGTCTGGGGAGATAAGGAATTCAGCAAAAGGATGCATGCCGATTATGCTGAAGAAGCAAAATAAGATGAGCAAAAATATTCTTTTACTGCTCACTGCATTGTTTTTTTTTCATCTGTCATGTTCTCATAATACCGCCGATGAAGCCAAAATGCAGGAATATCTTCGAAGCATTTCAATAGCAGAAAAGCAATACCAAAGTGCGTATTGGATCGACCGACGAAACGCGGTTAATCTTGCTTCAAAATATCCGTATTCAAGAACGGAAAAATTTCTACAGAAAGCAAGTTCTGATCCGTATAACAAAGTTAGAATTGAAGCTGTACGTTCGCTTGTTCAGTTTAATACACCTTCGACAATATCCGTTCTTTCGGAAATAGCGCAGTTAAAGAATGATTATGTTATCCGTCTGGAAGCTTTGAAGGTTCTTGCGGAGTTCAAGAGCCCTGCATGCGCTGATATTTTTATTTTTTCTTATGATGATGCTAACTGGATGATACGTGAAGCCGCAGTCAAGGGATTGTTTTCGATAGATCATGCGAAGATCGGAAGGATTCAGAATGAGTATTTCCCGATGGTAATTTCTGATGATTCTTTAAGCGTAAGGATTGCGGCATTGAATTCGCTTTCATACAGGGATGTTAATGATTATCCGCTAATCCGTGCGGAAATATTAAAGAAAGATAATTTGCAAAAGTATACGTATCTTTGCGCTCTTCTTTCTGCGCTTGAAGGTTTTATGATTGATGCGGAATTGTCAGTCAGAATCAAGGAGCTTCTTGTAAGTCTTAATGCTGAAGTGAGAGTGCGGTCGCTTAAAGTCTTAAAAAAGAGTGCGGAAATATCTGATAATATGGAATAAAAAACCCGCCTTGCGGCGGGCTGAATTTTTAATTTTCTTTTTCCTTTGAGACGTAAAGTTCAAGAGCATTGTCTTTCTTGTCTTTTTCATATTCCTGAGGAATAGGCTGTTTGATGGCTTCATAATAAAGAAGAATTTTTTCTTTTGATCTGCGGTAAAGATCGATTGCATTTACAGGTTTCTTTCTAATGTAGAAATCATTTGCTTTTGCAAGGGATTCAGAAGCTTCGTTGAGAAGTTTTTCAAGCGCAGGATCGGCCTTTTTCCCGTCCAGTGAAAGCTTGATTGTATATTTGGTGTGAATCTCAATTATTTCTGTGTGCATTTTTGAAGTAGAATCTTTGTATTTTGCCGCGATTGACATTCCTGTTTCAATAATGTCCTTCTCGTTCAGCTTAAAAGCCGCGGCAGAATCATCGTATTCTTTTGCAAAATACTTTGAAGTCGCTGAAGCGTAACCCGATACAAGACGGTTGAATTCTGCTTCTCCTCCGCCGAAATTCATGATGGCAAAATAAAGATTTTTTATAGCTCTGAAGTTGTCTATACTCAGTTTTTTTACTACAGAGTGAGGGTTTGACCCGCCCGAAGGTTTAAACTGTGCAAGCAGCGCGCCTGATATCAAAAAAACCGCTGCTAAAAGCAGAACTGGCATTCTCCTGTTCATAAAACTCTCCTAATATACCGTTTTGCCGGTTAACTATGTTCTCGTCATATTTTGTTAAAAGTCAAG
>ERZ795049.697-NODE-697-length-48538-cov-7.833694_pt1 | contig 48538 bp, 48 predicted proteins | sample MGYA00375133_ERZ795049 | MGnify/ENA primary metagenome ERZ795049 (study PRJEB30178, sample SAMN05720147) | activated sludge metagenome | isolation source: anaerobic digester from wastewater treatment plant | place: Japan | collected 2015-04-20 ... | reverse complement strand
GAAAAGTTGAGAACAGTCTCTGGCGGGTTTACACACTGAATTGGACGTGACCCTTCGGTCCCCCCTTCGGCCAATTCTCGGTGGGCGGTTTCGCTACGCTCCACCCAAATGCCTCGCCTAACGGCTCGGCACTTTGGTTACCTTCGGAATTGCGCGCAAAGGAGACGGTTAATATCAACAAATGTACATCGAGACCACTACAATAAAAACAAACGATATCACCAGCACGTAAGCCACCTTAGCCAAAATAACGTATGTTCGATAGTCTTGCGGGCTAAACAACCCAGAAAGAGCTTCCTTGTACTTATACCATACCCATATATTGAAAACCTGATACTGTCCCGAAGCACCTTTTGCTTTACTTATAATCCAGAAAAGAAACCCATTATAAATAAACACTACTGGCATGTATATCTTCAATGCACAGCCTAATGTGCCGCACGGTGGGACAAAGAGATTTTGAAAAACATATAGTTCCAGTATACAATAAATGAAAGCTATTGCATTTATTATTTCGATGACAACAAAAAATGGGGACATTTATTTTATAATTTCCAGCTTCAAAATGTTATTTCCGCTATGGTGAATTCTAACAAGTATACCCTCTTTCATCGGACCACCACGTAAAGTAGTATTATTAAATCCATTCGTGTCAATAAAATCGGAATAACTAAACTTAATACTATTGACTGAAAACGATTCCATCGGATGACCACCTTCTGGCATCGGCTGGAATTGAGAGACTTTCCCTTCAACAACTTCGCATTTCCCACTTTTCAAAAGATTTTTAAATGTATTATGCTCCATGAACATTGTGAGGTCGCTAAAAAGAGCTAAAATAAATACAAGAACACAAGCAATTCCAATTATTAAAAAGGGCTTCCATTTTCTCGACATGAATAAAAAAAGAATTGCTGCTATTATCATTAATGAATCAAAAACGAAAGAACTATAATACTTGTATCCTTCGTCAATAATATCAAAAACTACTAAATATTCCTTATTCATTTACTTCGACTTGTTAAATATATTACTTATGAATTGCTTAGTAGAATTATATGCTTTCGATATTCTATCTGAAACCGCTCTACCTGCGCCATTAACTTTATCGCTAATAGATTGGTTCTTATAAATTCTCGTGTTTTGGGGATCAATGTGCGAATCCATCGGCGACAAGGATACACTCAAACCCAATGATGTTGAAATAGACGGCTTAAGACTCAAATCTTTAGGGTAGCTTATGGCTCCACCGACATTAACCGGCAACGCCCCTGCCAGCACCAACGCTCCCGCATCAAGATTTACCCCTAAAGTATTTGATGGCCCTGACAGTTGTTGAATTCCATTATTATTCGATACAGCAACATTTAGCGATACCGACATACCAGCATCCGTATGTGTTCCGGCTTTTATATTATTTGCAGTACCAGCTGGCACAGTGTTGTATCTTCCAACTTCAAATCCATTTTTCATCGAAAAGCCAACCACTATTCCACTTTCTGCAGTATAACCTTTAACAGCGTTGAGTGAAAACGATATTCCGAATTGCAATGTCGCATTACCATCAGGGTCAATTAGTACTATAGGGTTCTGTCCCGCATAATGATAAAGGTTTAGGTTAACAGGATTGAAAACGCCACCACGACCGGCCAGCTTCTCAGCCTTATCGTGTAACGTGTCCCAGAAGAAATCATGTTCATCATCAAAATCAGTAGGACCGGGAAGATATCTTTCCAGCGCTTTGTCAACACTAGCCCATATTGAGGGTACCGGATCATAAGTGCGTTGCCCGAAATAATACAGCCCCGTCTCCGCATCGAGTTCTTTTGAAGTAAACTTATACCCCAGCTCCACCCCGCCGGAAGCCTTTTCCTCAACCCACGTTTCGCCATATGGGAAATACTCAATATGCTCATGGAAAGAACCAGTCTTCGTCGTAATCGCGTTAGACGACCCCAAATGATCGGCGTGGTAATAGTACGTCCCCATGTCCGTGCCGGCGTCAACCAACTTCGAAGCAAGCCGTGTATTCCCCGCGAAGATGTGCTTGCTCTTCAAGGTGCCGTTACGCACGGCGAAGTTGTTGTTCACGTACACCACGTTCCCGAACTTCCCGTTTTTGATGACCCGCTCGCCTTTGTCGTCGTAAGCGTAGCTCGTAACGGTTCCGCTGTCGTTGGTGCTGGTGATTCGGTTCTCGTCGTCCCATGCGATGGAGCGGTTGAGGCCGCTCGCGGAATCCACCTGCGCAAGCATATTTCCATTCAGGTCATAACTGAAAGACTTCGTCCCCGCTTTGGTTACCGCGTGCGGCCGGAAGCTGCCGTACTCGTAATCGAATGTGTACGTGGTCGGTGCTATCGTGACCTCGCTCCCGTCGTCAAAGCGGCCTTTATTAACCTGGTTCTTGTTTAAGATGTTTCCAATACTGTTATACGTGAAAGCGTTCGTATAAGTATTCGTTCTATTCGTGAAGAACGGTAGCCAGCTCTCCTTACTAAATGTCCCGTACGAGGACGTTAGTCGGTGCAAGTCGTCGTAGGCGTAGGTCTGTTCGCTCGTCTTTGCGTCTCCCGACGAGGTCATGAAGTTGGAATTCTTCTTTGAAAGGATATTGCCCACACGGTCGTAGGCGTATTCGATGTTCTGGAAGACCGTCCCGTCCTTGTTTACGGTCTTAAGATGCATGAGCCGCCTGGTGGTATCGTCATACTCGTACGTGCTCACGGCGTCGTTCCCGTACTTCACCTGCACGCGCTGGCCGAACTCGTCGTAGCCGATGTCCTTCAGATAGGTGTTGATGATGCCGTTCTCGTGCGTGGCCGCGTGGCGGAGGAGGCCGCCGCGGTCGTAGGCGTACACCAGCGTCTCGCTGTCGGGGAATACCATGCGGCGCATGCGGCCCATGGAATCGAATTCGTATTTCGTGGTATACGTGGTCCCGGCGATGGTCCGATCGGTGCGAGTAATCTCGCCCAGGCGGCCGTAGGCGCGCTTTTCTCGCAGTACGCCATTGTCCACGGCGACGATCCTTCCCGCGCCGTTGCCGTCGGCCCCGGGCGATCCGTAGGTGTAGTATGTGTTCGCCATGCCGGGGTAGTCGATGCGCTCCAGGTGGTTGAAGTAATAGATGTACCGGATATACTTTCCGTCCCGGCGTAAATTGGGCGTGATCTTCCGGATGAGGTTCCCCGCCTGGTCGTAGTTGTACTCCACGAGGCCCGCGTCGGGGTTGTTTATGGAGATGCGGCGCCCCAGGTTGTCGTACTCGATCTCGGTCACGTTGAGATCGGCGTCGATCACCCGCTCGATCTCGTTCATGGGATTGTACTCGTAATTCGTCTCGTCCTCGCCCGGGCCCTCCTTGACCGTTACGATTTGCCCCTGCACGTCCTTGAGGACCTTCTTGATTACTGCGAGCTGGACACCCTGGCGATGGTGATGATTTGAGAGCATTGGCGGGAGCTGGTGGTGGAGAAATAAACGCCGGGAAGATTATGAAATTCCCATCAGTTTTGTTTTGATGCTCGATGTTTTTTTGAAATGAGCGTCAGCGGTTACCAGCGTTAATCCATATTGTTTCGCGAAGGCGGCAATCCAAACGTCATTTTCGGGGATTGGGGCGCCCTTCTGACGCAGCTCATTTTTGATTACGCCATATTCCTTTGCGGTGATGCAATCGGATTCCAGAACAGAGGATGACAGGGCGAATGCATCTACCCGAGCGATATTCTCCTTTTTCCGTGTAGATTTCATCGCTCCATAATACAACTCGCCCATGACGATCGAACATACGTGGACGTCAACGACCCCGGACAACCACTTAACGATGCCGGCATCGCCATTGAAGAGGCCGATGACTATGTTGGTATCGAGTAAATACCTACCAGTCATCCCGATCGACCCTTTCGCAGCCGTCTTGTATGGCCTCGCGCATTTCGCGGATTGACGTGGAGTCGATCGTTCCGGAGAACTTGACAAGATCCGATCCGGCGGTACCGCGGGACTCCGACATGAGCATGGCCAGCGCAAAGTCATGCAGTCTTTTCTGCTGAACCAGCGAAAGTTTTTTCACATCGGACATGATGGTTTTCGTAATATGTTTTTCTATCATAACGGGCCTTCCGTTGAGCGATTGGGGCGAAACCTGCAAACACGAGCAAATTCCGAATACTAATGATGCATTGGGTGATAGTGAGCACCAGCAGCGGTTGTTTGTCAATAATAATGTTTATGGAACAGCGAATACATACGCACTCACCGCATTCGGGTACTTCGCGCGGATGGCGTGGATGGCGGCGATATCGGTTATGATATTCTCCTGTGGAAGTTGCACGATTTTTGAAACTTTTTTCATCAGCACTGATTGCACCGACCCCCTCCCGACCTCCCCCTTCGTTAGGGGGAGGTGCGCCAATGGTAATCTTCCTCGCCCCCCTTTCCCCTAACGAAGGGGAAAGGGGCTGGGGGATAGGGGTATAACAAAGCACTGCCATTTTTGATTGCAGCTTCGCTGCGCTATGAGATAGGGTTTGTACCAACTGCAGTTGCCGCCGTGACCGACGGCCAGGTGGCAGTTGAAGCCCCGGTTCTTTGAGCGGCAGAGGGTGACGAGGTTTTGGGGGTCCATCTCGAGGTCGATATTTTTTGTCGATTTGACGGTTATACGATTATAGATCATGAGACAGACGACCCAGCCATTGCGTGATTTTCGATTTCGCGTCTGAAAACGAATCACGCATGATGAGCAGTTTTTTCCCGAGCGTCTCGGCCTCCGCGCCGCGTACGAGCGCGATTTCCGTGATGGCCGCATCGAATGTGGTGTCGATCAGTTCGCACCCGTCTCGAATCGCCGCGAACAGGTCGCGCGCGAGACCGATCGGGATAAAGTGCCGCTCCTCGCCCAGGACCATCGATTCGCCCTGATTGCCCGCGATTGACGAGACAAACAGCGCGGTGCAGTAGATACGAACGAAGCGATCGCACTCGGGGAGGGCGGATATGAGCGGGCGAAGATGGGCGAGCTGCGCGATGTCGCGGCGAATCTCGCGTTTGACCCAGGTAAAGACCGTCATGAGCGAATTCGTGTGGTAATCGGATACGGTTTGCAGGGTGACCTCGCCTGAGCCGGGAACATGAAAGCGGTAACGGCTCCTCCCGCTTTTCGCAAGGTCGCGATAATCGCGATACTGGGGAAGATATAACGACGGCTTGCATACGTTTATATAACAGAGATTGTCGAGAAGCGATTTGATCTGCGCGGAAACCCGGATCGCTTCGAGCCGTTTTTCCTCCTTTTCCACGATCTCGACAGGCGGGGAGGGTTTCGTTTTTTCGCGCTCCACGGCCAGGAGGCCGTCGAGCTGGCTGCCGATTTCGGCGATGCTTTCGGCAAGGAGGCGTTTCCCCAGGCCCGCCCGTTCTTCCAACGGAGCGAGGAGTCCCATTTCTTCGAGAACGCCGGTCACGAAATCACGCAAATCGGAGGCGGCCGCCCGGGTCCCATTGATTTTACGGTCGATCCACAGAAACGTTGTGGTATGGCGAATAAAATCGCCGGTACGCGCGGCGCCGGCGCCCCCTCCGGCGCTCTTTGCGATATTCTGAACGATCGTTTTAAGCTTCTCGCAATACAGGATGTGATTCACGTCGTTGAGAAATTCCCTGAGCCGCGGTTCGACGACCGTGCGAAGCTGGTCCTCAAAGCGTTGAAGCGATTTTTCGAGCTCGGTGACGTAGGCGTTTTTTTTCCGCTCCAGCGGTGTGCCGGCGTGCCGGGCGTTGTGGAGGCGGTCTTCTCGCTCCTGACGGGCGATCTCCTCCCTGAGCGCGGAGGTTTTGTCGTCTATGAGGCGTGAGTCGATAAGGCTGTTCTGGAAAAACACCAGAATGTCCTCGTACGCCCGGATATCGCCGTTTTTGCCGTTGTCGAAGAGTTTGATGTGCTCATAATAGCGGTTTATCTCGGCAACGATCTCTACGACCCTGTCGCGGATTTCATAGTCCCCCTTCCGGGAGCCTTTCTCGTAGCTGAGCCCTCCGAGCTCGTAGAACGACCGCGCGAGGATGTATTTTTTCTCGGACCCGTCCTTGATTTTGCGGGTCAGATAGAGTATTTCCTTCAGTTCGCTATTCGCGCCCATGGGACTACCGTACTGCCATCGTCATTTGTTTATTATCACCCATCTCAACTCTCATCTCTATACCGCGTTAGTTTTTCAATGACCGTATCACGAGTGAACGGTTATTCCGGGACCATCAAGAAGCGGCATCTCGACATCAACGAACTATTCGTCTTTGTCCGGATCGAGCAATTGATTCAAATCATCGAAGCCTATGCTTTCATCGTAATCTCCGGGGACCATTATTCGCGATGTCCCTTTTTTCGTGATGAGCATACCGCTTATCTCGCGATTGAATAATCGAACAAATTTCATGATTTCATCCTCACTGTCGGTGAATTTCACGCCGATTTCCCTGCCGTCGACGCGCATCACCTTCCCCGTCATATGCACGGTGCATTTACGAAAGGTAAAATTGAACATGACGTTTTCGCCGATGGACAACGGAGATGTTTGCAAAAAGCACAATCCGCCGGCGGAAATATTAACGATTTCAATTTTCTTAAACCCGCCCTCTCCGACCGTTTGAAGGCCCGCAATGAACCGGATAACTTTTAGTCTGGGGTACTCTCTTCGCTCTTTCGTCATAGGACAGCAGAACCTCGCTCGGGAACGGCGTTTATTCCGAACGTACCATCGCACCGGATTGATTTCAAATATGGCGATGGAGCGCCTGTTGATGATATGCGCACAATTACCGCAAGGCGCTTGAGATCGCCATCTGTAAATCGTCGTAGCGGTAAGGCTTGCTAATTATACCATGAAAGCCATAATCCCGATAATTTGCCATGACCGTGTCATTCGAGTAACCGCTCGTAATGAGGGCTATTATATGAGGATCTATCTTCACGAGCTCCCGCATGGCTTCCACGCCACCCATTCCGCCGCGAATCGTGATGTCCAGAATGACCAGGGCGTACGGAGCAGTACGATCCAACGCGGTTCGGTACATCTCGATGGCGTCCTGGCCATTCTCGGCAACATCCACCGAGTAGCCCATCCGAAGAATCATCTTTTTCGCGACCGATATTATGCCGGGATCAACGTCCATTATAAGAATACGACCCCGCATTTGTGGGGATACGACCAGTGGCGGTTTGTCGACGGATACAATACTCCTCGTTGCGGGAAGATAGATAGTGAAGGACGTTCCCACCCCGAGCGTTGATTCTACGTAAATGTGCCCATTGTGCTTCTTGATGATGGAGTAACTGACGGTCAGTCCGAGCCCGCTTCCGTGCTCCTTCGTCGTAAAATATGGATCGAAGATCCTCGTTATAACCTCTTCAGGGATGCCGGCGCCCTGGTCCGTTATCCTGATTTTGACATAATCACCCGGGGGTTTTGAATGTGAATCGAGCAGAGCAACCGTTTCATTCACGGCAGCGATGGTTATTGAACCGCCTGCGACCATCGCCTGTCGCGCGTTGATAATAAGGTTGTTGATGACTTGACCGATCTGTCCCGCATCGATATCCGCGCTCCAGAGGTCGCCGGCAATGTCGTAATCGCACCGGATATTCGAGCCACTGAGGATGAATTGGGCCGACTCGGCCAACAGCGCGCCTACGTCGGTAATTTTTTTTACCGGCATTCCTCCCTTTGAAAAGGTGAGGAGCTGCTGGGTAAGGTCCTTGGTGCGCAGACACGCTCGCTCGGCATCGTCCAGAATGCCATACACCTCATCGTTCTCATTCAAAGAAACCTTCGCAAGCGATATGTTGCCGACGATTGCCGTGAGGAAGTTGTTGAAGTCGTGGGCGATGCCGCCCGCGAAAACCCCGAGCGACTCGAGCTTGGACGACTTGATCATCTCCTCTTCCATCTTCTTGCGTTCGGTGATGTCGATCACAACGCTGCGGGCGCCGGCTGCGACGCCGTCCGTGACAACCGCGCGCGAATACACAATCGCCGGAAACGTACTTCCATCACTACGGAGCATTGTGTATTCGTTTCCCGGCGACTGCTCTCCCTCCAGTAGTCGAAGAAAGTTGTCGGCCGCGCGCTCGCGGTCGCCAGTCTCAGCGGAGAACATGGAAAGCGCGTTAAGCCCGCGATCGAGATCGTCGGGCGAGTAGCCAAAGGTTGTATAGCCATGCTGGTTTACATAGGTCAATATTCCGCGGGAGTCGGTCTCGCATACGGTTTGCGGCAGCAGGTTGGCGATGTCTTTAAATTTCGTCTCGCTGGCCCGTATGGCTTCATCGGCCTGCTTGCGTTCGGTGATGTCGTTGATGATCGTTGCGAAACAGGCGGGCTTCCCCTCGTTGTCGTTAAGAAGGAAAATATTCTGGATGATGGGAACGGCAACACCCGACACCGCGCGCATTTTCGCTTCCCCGATCCACTCGGCGCCGGTCGATACAAGACTGTCAGTAATATCGGCAAGCATGCCGGACAGTTCGTCGGGGCGGAAGTCATGGATGTTCCTGCCTATGAGATCCTCGGGACGCACTACGCCGAGCATGCGGCAGAGGGCGTCGTTCGCATAGGTGATGGTTCCGTCGAAGTCGGCCATGCTCATCCCCTGCCCGGAGGAATCGGCGAACCTTTTGAAGAAAAGGAGCGATTCATTTACCCGCATGAGCTCAGCGTGCGTGTTCTCGAGTTCCTCGTTGATTGAGGCCAACTCTTCGTTCTGTTCTTCTGTTTCCCGCTCGGCGGATATGGCCTTTTCGAACAAAAGGGCGTTCTCCAGTGAAATGGCGGCCTGTGCGGAAAGCATTGTGAGCAGATCAATGCGTTCGGCCGGGAAGGCGTCCGGCGTCAGGCGGTTTTCGAGATAGAGAATTCCAATCAGGTCTTTCTGTTTAATCAGCGGCAGACAAAGGATCGAACGCGGTTTAAAAAGAATGATATAGGGATCATCACTGAAAAGACGGTTTTCCCCGGCGCTCCCGACCGAGACCGTTTCGCCGCTATTGCGAACGTAGTTGATTATGGACAGCGGCAGGGTTCCCGGATTATCCGCTGGGAGCGACTGGACAATCACCGGCGGTGTGCCATCGGGACTACAGCACGCCTCAATTGAAATGTGTTCATCGCGAACGAGGAGAAGGTGCCCATACTGGGCACCGGCAATTTCGATTATGATGGTCATAAGGCGCGCAAGCAGACGATCCGTCAGGATTTCGCCCGATATTGACTGACTGGCCCGGAAGATCGTATTCACGTCGAGACGATTCGTGGAGACATCTGATTCTTCACGCCCAGCCGCGGTGATGGTTCCACGATCGATATGTCCGCTCCATTCGCTCTCGAGGCGCCGCTCCTTCGCGACGCATCCCCATGCGCGATAACACTGAATCGCCTCCGTTATAAAGAACCGAGCAGCGTTCGCATTTCCCCATTCCAGGAAAAACCGCGCGGCGAGTTCATTTCCCAGGGCCTCATGATTGATGGCGCGGCCCGTTTTTGCCGCCTCGATGGCCTCGTGATACAATGCGACCGCTCGCTCGGTGTTGCCCGTGATGCGCGCATACTCAGCCTCGATGAGTCTATGCTGCGCCTCGTAGTTTTCGGCGCAATGACCGGCCCAGCATCGAAAACGCGCGGAGTATTTCCGCAACAGCGCCCGATAGCGACGCCGAGCGCCGCGCGGGACGCGACGGTAGTCCGCCGCGAGGGCAAGCGAGAAGTAAAAATAATATTCGGGGACATTGACAACACCGACGACGACCTCGTCGAAATCCCGGCGTATCGCGAGGCCGCGCCGGACGGCTTCTTCGTAGCGGCCGAAGAGATACAGCGATTCGATCTTCGTGCGCTGGTAGTTATACTGGATACGACGACGGCCGGCGATGCGCTCAGCGAACGCCGCTTCGCTGAAATCGCCCGCATCGTAGGAATCCGTGGTGCGGGTCTGGCCGGCGTATAGCGATACCATCCGGTAAAACGTTTCAACGGTGTCAATCGCCTCCTGATGCTTCGAGTGAATGAGTATGTCCGTGTACCGCCGGCAGATGTCAATCACCGAGTCCAGCCGCTCTCCCGTCCGGATGCTGATATAGACAAGCTGGGTGATGGCGTTTGCGGTAAAGGTAAGATCGCCGATGTTCATCCCCGCCGCGATCGCCTCGCGGAGATAGGCGATGGAGACGGACAGGGGCTGTTTCCAGTGGCTTATCATGCCGGCGAACAGGACGTAAATTCTGGGCTTGAACACCTGATTGTCGAACCGGTCATTCACGGCAAGGGCAAGTCTCCCGAACTCAAGCGCTTCGTCGTATCGACCGAACTTACCGCTCAGTATCACGCCATAGCTCATGAAGGCGTATGAAGAATACCGATTGTTTCCCTGCCGAATGGATTGCGTGAGCATCTTCAGGATAATGAGCACCATGAGCACCTTGTGCTCCGGGTTGTTTGAAAAGTAGGTCGGCTGCAGTAATTTCTCCATCACGTCCACGATGGCCAGGGAGGAGGAATCATGCGATTCCGGCAGATGCAGCAGGTCGTCGATCGTATGGTTCCGCATGTGACGTTTAATGGACACGAGCTCAATGATAATCATCGGTTTCAATGCGCGCAGGGGGATACGGACCTTCATGAGGCGGAGGGTTTTCAGGCCAAGCGCGATAGACTCATCGTACCGGTTCTGGTTGGTCAGGAGGGGGATTTGCAGGCTGAGAATTGCCACCTGTTCTGAAAGGGTGCGCGCGTGTTCGAGCGCGATCTCGAACAGGCGGCCCGCCTCGACGAAATTCCCCACAAGATAGTTGCACTCCGCGCTCTCGGTGACGATTTCCAGACAGGCGTCATAGGCGTGCTGTTCCCATGGCGCGTGCGCAAGGAACTGCAGCGCATTGCGCAGGTAGTGAACGGCCGCGCCATATGCATTCGAGGAGCGCGATAGTGAAGCGGCGCGATGATTGAGCCGCGAAATCTCTTCGCGCTCTGCCGTATCCGTGATACTGTCCCCGCACAAATTGAAATGGTCGGCGATGCGATACAGCAATTCGGGAGGGGCGCCCTCCAGCCATTTCCCGAGCAGATGTTTCCCGATGGCGTACTGCCACAGGTGCATCGAATCCTCCGGGAGCGACCGAATGACGGTCTCATAGATGCGGTCGTGAGAGAAATGGCAGGTGTTGTTGCTGCAGTGAAGAATGCCCCCGTCCAGCGCCGGGAGGATGGTGTCGTATATGTCGCCCAGTGTTGCTTTCATCACTGCCGCAAGATCGTCGACGGCAAAGCTATGACCGAGACAAGAGGCCGCCTGCACGGCCGTGCGAGCCGATTCGGGCAGCGTGGTGAATTTGGCGTTCACAATGTCCGCGACATTTTCCATGACGGGCATTGAGAGAATCCCGGGAAGGTTCCAGCGCCAGGCAGGCGCTATACGGCCATCGCCCTCGGCGGCGAGGGGGGCATAGTTGATCAGCCCTTCGCCGTGGAGAAGTCGCAATAACTGCGTGATAAAGAACGGATTGCCCTCCGTTTTACGATGTATGGTGACGGCCAGGTCGGTTGCGGCGCGGGAATTACAACGGAACATATCGGTCACGAACTGTATGGCGTCCTGCACGGTCAGGGCCTTAAGGGGTATGACGGATGTCCGCTCCTTTTCCGCCACGAGACCCTCGAGAAGCGCACACGCATCCTGTTCCCGTACGTCCTCATCGTCCCTGATGCCAATGACAACCAGCAGATGCCTGGTCGTTGTTTCTGCGAGGACAGCTTTGAGTAGAAGCAGACTTGACACGTCGGCCCACTGCAGGTCATCAAGTGCGATGACCAGAGGACGCGACTCGCGGGCGAATAACTGAATGAAATTCCCAACGACCATAATGAATCGGTTCTGGAACTCTCTGTGGTCGACCTCGGGCAGCGCGGGCTGCGCCCCGATGATCTTGGTCAATTCCGGAACCAGGTCTGTTAAGATCTTGCCGTTGGGCCCCAGAATTCGCAGAAGATCCGATCGCCAGCGGCCGATTTGATCGACATTCTCCATGAGCAGATGCTGCACGAGGCTCCCGAGCGCCTGAACGAGCGCCGCATACGGAGTTCCTCCGGGGGTTTTGCTGAATTTTCCGGAAACAAACAGGCCCCGGCGCTCGAGAACGGTCATGTGGAATTCATTAATAAGCGCCGTTTTGCCGATTCCCGAAGGACCCCTGATAATGGCAAGGCGAGTTGGCCCATCCATCACGGAATCATACGCCGAGATCAGCAGGCCCAACTCCTCCTGCCTGCCGTATATCCGCTCCGGGAAGATAAACCGTATGGGCGCATCGCGGGAGCCCAGGGTGAACGAGCCAATCTCGCCCCCGTCACGGAGACGCTCGCGGCATAGTTCAAGATCGGACCAAAGGCCAAAACCGCTTTGGTATCGTTCGTCCGGGTTTTTCGCGAGCAGCCTCATTACAATCTGGGCAACGATCATGGGGATGCCGATGTTTTTTTCGGCCGGGCTGGGCGGCAGGCGCGCAATATGCGCGTGAAGCAACTCGAGCGGATCATTGGCGGTAAACGGCAAAGAGCCAACAAGCATTTCATAGAAAACAACCCCCACGGAATAGAGATCGGTCCGGTAATCCAGGAGGCGGTTTATTCTTCCGGTCTGTTCCGGCGACTGATAGGGAAGGATCCGTTCGATGCAGGTGGCGGTGAAAAGATCGACATCCTCGTGGGTCAGCGTGAAGGCGGCGCCGAAGTTGACAAGCGCAATGCGCTCCAGGCCATCGTCCACAAGAACATTTTCGGATGTGATATTACGATGGGTGACGGAACCGTCGTGGACCGCCTGAAGCGTCTCGGCCATGCATGCGGCGAGGCGCAGGAAATCCGGCAGGTTGATTCTTTTTTGTTCCCGGATGACCGATTTCAGCGGCGTTCCATGAAAATCCCCGTGAACCAGATAGACCGCATCGGACTCGGTGACAACATCGAGAAGACGCGGGATGTTTTCGTGGTCAAGGTTTTTTATTACATCGACTTCCCTGTGGAACCGCTCGTGATCCGACGCCGACGCGCGCTTGCAATCAAGATGGATAAGACGAACGGTTTCAGAAGAGTCTTTTCTTCGCGCGCGAAACGTCGTCGCGCGGAGCGTTTGCGACAGCATTTCCCCGATCGTATACGCTTTCGTGATGTCCATGCCTATAAGTTACCATCGCACAATGCAAACGTCAATAGTAGCAACTGAGTACCTCAATAAGCGCCATGCCTGAGCAGTAGTGCTATTTGCCATTTTTCGCACGAAAACCCCGTCCCATATGACCGTTGAACCGACTCGATTGTGTGGCATTGTCCACATCCGTATAGGCCCGCAGTTAAGCAGTTGGTAACATTATACGCTTTTTTGCTTGACATAGCAAGCATTTTATTATACTTTTCATGCGAGGAGCCGCCATGAAAAACCTTGGTACCTTCATTAAGGCCGCGCGAAAACGCACGGCCATTACCATCCGCGAGGCCGAAAAGCGCAGCGGGGTTTCGAACGCCTATTTGAACCAGATCGAGAACGGACGGATCAAGCGGCCGTCGCCGGACATTCTGGGGAAGATTGGCGCATTGTACGATCTGCCCTACGACGTGCTCCTGCACAAGGCGGGGTATACCCTGCCGGATTTCGAGACTCATGAGGAGTCCGACGGCGACCGACGCCATCGGATACTGATCATAGACGACGATCCGCGGGACCGCGAGCTGCTTATCGAGAAGCTCACCGGGTTTACCGGGGGGCCGCTCGTTATACGCGAGGCCCGTTCCGGCGCGGAGGGGATCGCAATCCTCGAAAAGGAGCCGTTCGACTGCATTTTCCTCGACTATCGCATGCCGGGGATCGACGGGCTTGCGGTGCTCCGGCGGATCCGCGAGGCGCGGCCCTGGGAAACGGCGTCGATCATCATGCTGACCGGGCAGGGAAATGAAGCGGCGGCGCTTGAGGCGATCCGGCTGGGGGCCGCGAATTATCTGACGAAAAGCGAGAAAAAGGGGACGATTCTCGCCGCGCTGAAACAGGCCCTGCTGCGCAAACAGATGCGGAGGCCGTTTGCGGACAGGCCGCCCCGCGACGGCGATGATGCGGCGACAGTCGACGACGCCCTGACGCGCGTGCGCCGCATCGGAACCATGGTTGAGAATATGATTGCGGGCGCCCCTGGCGACGCGCTGACGGAGGATCTGCGCGGCATCCTCCGGGAGATACATGCCGCCGAAACGGCCCTCGCGGCGGGCAGCCGGCAGTCACGCACGGAGACCTGACATGCGCCGCCGATGGGAACGGACAACCGAGATACAACACACCGCCCGGGTAGCGGTTGTTTCTCCGTTCCCCGCGACCATGACCGCCGTTCATGAGGCGCTCGCGGCGCACCAGGACGACACCGTGTTTTTTGATCACGCCGCAACGCCACAGGAGGCCATTGGAAAAAACGCCGATTGGCGCTATGACGTTGTCCTCATCGCCGCAGGCGACGGACCAGACGCCGTCCTTGACGCGCTGACCGAATGCCTCCCGCACTTTCCGAGCGCCCCGCTGATCGCCGTCGGCGAAGCCGTCACGGAATCGATGGCCGCCGCCGCGATCCTGGCGGGGGCGGACGATTTTGTTTCCCTGCGTGATTTTTCGCGGGGGACGCTCTTTCGCGCCATCGCCCGCGCCGCGCAGCGCGCCAACCGGAAACTGCTGCGGGGGACGAACGAATGGCGATTTCACCTGCTGCTCGAAAGCCAGGACGACCTCATCTGCAGCTGGCTGCCCGATACGACGCTCCTCTATGCGAACGACTACTATTGCCGCTTTTACGGGATCGGCAGGGATAGAATCGGGACCCTGAAATGGCTTGCGCTTGTTCCCGCCGATATGCGCGAGAACGTGCGCGAGAACTATCAAACCTTCCTGAAAGAAAAACGGACTATATCGTATGAACATGAGGCCACCGCGGCCGACGGAAGGGTCGGGTGGCAGGAGTGGCGCGACGTGCCCGTCGTGGACGAACGAGGCGAGATTGTCGAGATCCTGTCCATTGGCCGCGATATCACCAAACGAAAGCAGGCGGAGCTGGCCCTCAGGGAGAGCGAGGAGCGATTTCGCACCCTGTATTCCTCAATGGAGCAGGGCGTGGTGTACGTGGACGCCTTCGGCGGCATAACGGACGCGAACCCAGCTGCCGCGAGAATACTCGGCCGTTCCCGCGGGCAATTGCTGGGCATGACGCTCGAAGACCCGTGCATAAAAACCGTCGAAGAAGACGGCCGCGCATTGTCCTTCGGCTCGCATCCCGCGATGACCGCGCTCACCACCGGGCGCCCGGCCCTGGGGGTCGTATTGGGCGTCGAATCGGCCCGCCAGGGAACCGTCCGCTGGACCATGATAGACGCGGTCCCGCAGTTTTTGCCGGGAGCGGAAACGCCCTGCCGTGCGTACGTGACGCTGACCGACATCACCGCGCTGAAAAACGCGGAGGCGGCCATGCGTCGCTTCAACGAAGAACTGGAGTCCCGGGTGGCCGAACGGACGGCGCGGCTCGCCGAGGCGAACCGGGAGCTCGAGGCCTTTTCCTACACGGTCTCCCATGACCTTCGCGGGCCGCTGCGACATATCGCCGGTTTCGCCGAGATGCTCGCGGAGCATGCCGGCGGTTCGCTTGACGAAAAGGGCCGCCACTACCTTTCCGTCATCGGCGAATCGGTCGGCAGGATGGAACAGATCATCAGCGGCATCCTGTCCCTTACCCGCATCGGGCAGACCGAGCTCACCATAGCCGCGGTGGACCTGGACCGGCTCGTCCGCGACATTCTGATCTCGTTCGAGCCGGACCTTGCGGGGCGGGACATCGACATCGTCGTGTGCGACTTGCCGCGCGTGCGCGCCGACGCCGTGCTCCTCGGGATCGCCCTGCGAAACCTCATCGAGAACGCGATCAAATTTACGGCACACACGAAACACGCGGTACTGGAGGTCGGGCATGCGCGCGGTGCGGGAACGGACACGTTCTTTGTCCGGGACAACGGCGCGGGGTTTAACATGGAGTACGCCGACAGGCTTTTTAACGCATTCGAGCGCCTGCACGACACGGACGAGTACGGCGGCCTGGGGATCGGGCTTCCGACGGTCAAGCGCATTATCGAGCGGCACGGCGGGACCGTTTGGGGCGAAAGCGGCCCGGACGGCGGCGCGACATTTTATTTCACGCTCGGAGCGTCATCATCATGACCGCGCGCGAAAAACGCATCCTGGTCGTGGAAGACAGCGCCCATGACATCGAAATGATCTCGCGAGCGTTCGACCTGGCGGGCATTGTCGCATGTGTCGACACGGTGCGTTCGGGACCCGAGGCGCTGGACTACCTCTACGGCAGAAATGCGTACGAACAGACGGGCGCGGGGCGTCCCGCGCTGGTGCTCCTGGACATCAAACTCCCCTTTCGGAGCGGCATCGAGATCGTGCGGGAACTCAAGGAAGACGAAAACATGAAAACGATTCCGGTGGTCATGCTCACCTCATCGGACGACGCGGGCGACATCGACGCGGCATATCGCGCGGGGGCGAACGCGTATATCATAAAGCCGACCAGTTTTTCCGAGTTCGTGGCGATCATCCGCAGCATGACGCAGTTCTGGCTGACGGTGAACGAACATGCGAAATGAACCGGTCAAATCTGATGGTCCGGGACGCCGGCAGGAACCTTTCATGGACGGACGGCGCACACCGGTTCGGATTTTTCCTGATTATTATTATGTCTATATCATGACGGACCCGGACCATGAGCTGCTGTTTGTGGGCGTTTCGGGCAACCTCAAGGCGGTCATGGCGATGTGCCGATTTGAGTTCGAGTATGACCATGGGACCGTCAGTATGGAAAAGCTTGTCTATTACGAGATTTACGATTCCGTTGAAAGCGCATTGATGCGGAATCACGATCTGCATCTGCTTTCCCATGACGCCCTGCGGCACCTCGTGAACGCCACCAACGTCGAATGGGCCGACCTCTTTGAACAGCTCGACGGTATGGCCGCGTCCCCCGGAGGGGTATGATGAAGATCATCGTAGTGGACGACGACGCCAAAACGACCGAGCTGCTGCTGGAATATGGCGTGTTTGGCGAAGAAGACGTATGCGCGTTTCATAACCCCGTAGAGGCCATCAAGTACGCCGCCAACCATGCTATTGATATCGCCCTGATAGACTCCCAGACGCGGGTCATTGACAGCCTGAATGTTATCAGGTTTATACGGCGCATCAGGCCATCCTGCATTGTATATGTTTTCGTGACCGAGGCGGTTGACATAGACTACTTTTCCGTAGCCCACCACGTTGGCGCCGCCGATTTTATCCATAAACCGCTGCGCGAGACGTCCTTTTCCTTTCTTACGGGCGCGGAGACATGACATGGCCAGAATCGCGAACGGAACTATTGGCATTGTCGTTATCGAGCCGGACCGGTGGTGCATGCCGATGATTGAACGCGCATGCGAGATCATTGGCGCCCATGCACGGCGCATCGAGATGAACGAAGCGACGAGACGCCCCGGCGGCTTTGACGCGCTGGTGCTCTGTTCCGCGGTCGTCGATTCCGGACTGATACAAACCATCGCCGGCGGTTTTCACGGTCCGCTGCTGGTGATCACTGAGACCGTCGATGCAGAACGCCGCCCATCGATGGATGCCGACCGCACCCGCCTGATCGCGCGTCCCACGAGAAGCATTGACCTGGCAAACGAGCTGCTGCACCTGCTGAACGCGAGCGCCTCCGCAACCGACAGCGAGCCCCGACGATAACGGTATATCACATGATCCCTTCCATCCTGTATGTTGGAACCCGAACCGCGGACGATGAACTGCTGCATTATTTGAGCGAACGAACGGGACGCGCAATACTGCGCGTTCGCACCCTCGGCGACCTGCGCGCGCGAAACACCGAATGCTTTATTGATACGGTGATTGTGGGAACGACGGTTGAGCTCACCGCGCGGGTCCTGGACGAGATTGAACAACTGCGCGGTCTCGCAGATGGGACCACAATCCTTGGGCTGGTGCGCGATGGCATGGACGATCGCGTGGACATCATGATACAGCGCCGGATGCAGCCCTGCTATATCGCCGCGAATTCGGCCGCCCGGGCGGCGCGCATCGTTGCGCACATGATAGAAGAACGGACCGGCGTATACCGAAACGTCATGGAGCGCATGTGCAACGAACTCGCGCACGGACGCATGGTCCGCAAGGGCGGGCTCGTGGATAAACGGAAGTGAGGAGGCTCTCAGATCTCCCACACGGGGACGGCCAGCACATCCCGTGACAACGGGAGCATGTTCTGCCGGAAACAGAGAACCGCGCCGGCGCCGATATCCTTTTTGAGGCCCGCGAGAACGGCGAAGCGTTTACTGTCGGTCAGGCTGGGGGTCGCCGTTTTCTTTACCTCGATCGGGTGGAGCATGCCGTCGGCTTCGATGATGAAATCGATTTCCCGCTGGTCATTGTCCCGGTAAAAATGCGTGTAATCGGGAATACACTACCATATTACACGAGGCGGGGGATACGGGAAAGCATTTTTGGAATACTGCTTCGTCATTTTCTTCCACATCGGGTTCTTTTTCATCGCCTCATACGGACGCGAAGCGCAGGGTGTGATGTGTTCGGACGGCGATCAGGAGGGCGTCGATCTTGTTTTCGACTTGTTGATTCGATGAGCCGTACGGAAACCGTTCATGGTTTCCTTTCGAATGTCAATGAATCTCTCGCCCGTAACTGGTTATGCTTTCAATAAATCCGCTGTTATCCATTGATTCAAGCAGCAGCACCGGTTCTATGCGCAGATCAATATCGCGTACCAGTTGAAAAAGTTTGGAGCTTGTGTCCAAGTAGTCGTTATCGAGCGTATCCACAATAACAGCAACGTCAATATCACTGTCACTGGTTTCACAGCCGCGTGCATATGAGCCGTAAAGAATTATTTTTTTTACCGGCAGGGCCAGGCGCACACTATCCGCATATTTTTTTACTTTTTCAATAATTGTTTTATCCATTGGAATAATTCCTTGGTTTCCCGTAGAAGTGCATCGCATACTTCTCTGGTAAGCGTCTGCAGCAGCGCTTCCCTGTTTTGCGGATATCGCGCCTGAATATTCAAAGGCATGAGACGGTTCAGCAGATTCTGCATGTTTTCGTTTAAATACTGATTGATATCAGATTTATCAGCCAGCACTAAAAGATTATGAGTATACAGAGGTTCATGCTGAACGGTATGCCAGTAATAAGCCTTAAACGCTTTTTCAATACACTGATGACACAGAAAGCCTACATATAGATAGCGGCCTGTTTCTAGCATAGCTCCGGCTGTATCCATATCATATACAGCCATATCAAGCCAGTATTGTATTTTATTATCAATATCCATGTAAAACAGTTCCTATTGCATGAACAGGCATAGCGCAGTTTGTATTTTTTAATCAATATTCGTTTGATGGTCAACCCTATTTTTCAGTTACAGAATATTCAGAACGGCCCACACGCGGACGGCGTTCAGGAGGGCGTTTATTTCGGTTTCGCCGTGGAGACGACCCCGATGAGCTGCCGGGCGGTTTCGATATCGATCCCGTGACGGTCCGCCAGTGACCGGGCATCGACCGCGCCGCCGGCATTGTGCGCCGCCACCACCTCGGCAAACACCGCGTTGATCTTCGCCAGCTCTTTCTTTTCACCGGCAGACGGAGGCGGCTGGGCGAAGATTCTCGCATAGGGATCCGCGTCATTCAGCTTAAACGGGTAATACTCCTTGAGAATTGAGAGCATGCCGGTCGAGGCGCGTACGGCCATGACCGCCGGGACCCGATGGCCGCATGCATCCAGGAGCCGCACCATCTCGCCGTATCCCCAGTCGGTCATGGCCGTTATGGTGAGGTGCCGTTTTTTTTCGTGGTAATAACAGGCTGCGAAGTGGGGGAACCCTTCGGAATCCGGGAGCGTCAGCCGGTACACATGCTGCTTATGCTCAATGATCGCCGCGGCGGGAACGCGTTCGGGGTCGAAGTCATAGTTTTTCACCTCGGACCGGCAGGAGACCGTGAGATGCTCCTTGTGCATCACCAGGGGGATGTTGGCCCCGACGTACAGGACCATGAATGGGACGGGGTGTGCATCGATGACTGCGGGTACATCCTCCATGTGGCGCACATGCGGATCGACGAGTTTCGCAAGATACAGGATATCGAAGGGCTGGATTCCCAGAAAGTAGGGCATTGGGCCATAGGTTTGCCAGCAATGGCCGTTGAAGCCGAGCAGAAGAAACAGCATGGACACCGGTCCGGCATGTTTGAGAATATCGTCTATGCCCGGGGAATATACGATATGAGACTCGCCCGTGAACACATCGACCGCCTCAAAGAACAGCGGGTCCGAGAGTTTTGTTATGGAGAAAAACGACAGGACCCAGGGACGCGCGACCTGCGCCGCGAGAAAATCCACTTCTTCGCCGCTGCGGGTCTTCATGATCGCATGTGACAGATACCGCTCGGCAAGACCAGTGCGACGGAAAAGACGGTATCCGACATACTGGGGGAGGGCATGATCCGGCCATTGCTCCGGAAACCGTGTAACGGCCTTTCGATAGGGCGCGAGCTCCCGGGCGAACAGCGTATCGAGTCGCTCCCGTTCGACCGCATATCCGATAAGGAACCGGTCGAGGAAGGCATCGATGATCCGTGACGACGCGGCGCACGCGCTTTTCATGGATGCGACGTCTGATTGCGAAAGAGACATCTTCATTTTTCAATATGGTGACGGTATTCCATCGCGAAGCAAAGCCGCAGAACGATCCTTTATGGCCATCGTGGAATATCACCGGCACCAAAAGTGTCAACCAGTTTTGGTCCATACGCAAAAAAGTCATACCTGGTGAGAGAGAACGGAGTATGGTATGCGTCATGGCTGATTGGTTGTGCACGCGGTATGAATGCACACAAAACGCGGCACCCGCGGCGGAGTGCCCCAGTGACGCCTTGATCGCGCACGGACGCTTTCGCCCACAGCGCGCGCTCCTGCCACCACCTTCGGCATACGAACGCATACCTCACCCACACGCGAACGGACTACGGCCACACGGCCCACCGGCACTGACGGCAGAGCGCAACTAGCGCGGCGCCGACGGCGGGGTGCCCCATGAACGCTTGGATCGCGCACTGACGCTCTCACCCACAGCGCACGTCTGTGCCATCACCTTCGGCACACGACCGCATTAAAACACTCCCGCGCACACGGACTACGACATTACGGCAACAGCCAGACCGACGACGGCAGTACGGCCCGGGCGGCGTTCACGGCAACGGCCCCACAGGGCCAAAGACCCCTTAGGATGAACAAAAACACTAAGTCCAAAAAAACACCTACTCACGCATACAGGCGGCTGTGTTCCTGAATGTATCGGTCCGTGGTGTAGACACGCTCGTTGAAGAACCAGCGGCTGACGGGCCGCGGGTTGTCGAACAGATTGAGCTGTGTCGGTTTTCTCGGCTCGCGCGCCGGCACGAACCAGCATCCTTCCTTTGCCCCGATACGAACGACGGTCCCCGTTGGTTGAGCCCTGTCCCCTTTGACCCCGCTCAACACGCATGACGTGTACGTATTGGGTGCATTAAGCCTCGCCACCCATTCCCCGCCCTTGTAGTGGCGGGGGAGGGGGGAGGTGATGCCGTGAACGTTTAAGAGTATGGCGCGAAACTTCTGGACCTCCTCGTAGGAGCCCGTGAAGTCCTCGAGAAAATTGTAACGCTTGCGAAAGGTGCCCTCTTTGTGATTACGCGCGGTGGCGTACTGGATCCGCCGCACGGTGCAGCCGGAATAGCGGGCGATGTTTCCGTTCGCCCGAAACTTGTTGCCGGCGAGAAGGACGCCGACGCAGAAATCGTAAAACTCACGCCGCGACGCGAGGATATTTTTATCCGGCAGCTCGAACCACATGGCCGGGCCGGAGGAATTTTGTTTGTTGAGCAGGGACTTCTCGGAGCGGATGCGGTAGCGGCCGTCCGAGAGCGGCACGAACAGGACCGAGGAGCCCAGGAGGCGCGCCAGACGGCGGCGGACGGCCCCGCGGTTGTTGCCCGGGCGGCGGTGAAGCGAGGCGTAGCCGTACTCCGTGTGGAGTATGTCGCAGAGCTCCGCCAGGCTAAAGATGCCTGAACGCGCGGCGAAGTGACGGCGAGCGATGACGTAGTAGCGATAGTCATCGAACCTGCCGCCGGTGCCCCGGACGAGCTTGATGATGCCCCTGCTCAGGCGCAGCATTGATATAGTGCCGTGGTGACGGACTAGCTCAGATGCCGCGCGCGCATGCGCACACTATGCAGATGAAAAGGAAATACGTTGAGAACGGTGAAAAATTGCATAAAAACACCCCAAATTTTGAAAAATTTGATTAAAAACGGCCTTTTCGGGGTGTTTTGGATTGGATTACGGTTGACAAAAGAATAACTGCGATAGTATATTCCATCTATCAAACGAACAGTCTCGAATCCAGGGGAACACCCCCGAACCAAAGTCTGAAGCGCCACTTCAGGCTTTGTTGTTTTATAGGCCCGGTTACAAATCCCGTTTTACGTCATTCGATACACCTTCCTGAAACGTGCCCGAGAGGGGCACAAAAGTAACGGATAAGCATACCAAACGGCCAAAAAACGGTCAATAACTTTTTTATGTCACATAAACGCCCTATTCCGGGCGGGAAAATGCCCATTGGACGGCAGAAAACCGGCCCCAGGCATGCCCTGTGACGTAAAAAATGGGCTCAACGAACGGTCACTACTGTTATTACGGGCCTAGACGGGGGGCTTTTAATTTTTTTGAGCGGGAAGGGGTGGGAAAATGAAAAAAAATGGGGGATGGGGATGGTGTGGGGTTGGCCTCCTGAATGGATGAATGGGAGCCGGGGTATGGGACTGGAAGAGTGAATTTACGGGGTTCTATAGTTTAAGTGGCCTGGGAGGGAGGGACACGTTTTTTATAGGTTTTGGTTTTTGTAATAACGTTTCCGGGGCAGGCGACGTTTTTGTCGTAGCATAGCGGAGGCAAAAATGTGGTGAAGCCCAAGCGAACGCAGTGAGCGCCGCCCTTGCCCCGTGTTATATGCCGTAGCCAGCCCGAATTCCACAGCATAGCCGCCGGAGCCAGGACGGCGGAGGCGGCTATTTTATTACTTCAAAAATATTCTTTGGATCATCAAGGACTTTAAATTCCCAAGTTCCAAAACTACCATCAATATTTACAGCATGTACCCATTCATTGGCAGCCTGCCATTTGGCTTTATCTTTTTCTGTTGGTTGACCTTTAACTTCAACTATTAGATTTCTGCCATATTCAAATTGAATAATAAAATCTGGATAATAAGTCTTTGGCTGACCCTGCCATAAATAATAAATTTCAAAACCGAGATGATCGTTTTTTACCCATGAAGTGATTCCTTGAATTCGATTTCTTTCAAATTCGAAACCAACTTTTTCCCATCCTGAATCAATTACGATATGGCTTATTTGGCTTTTCTTAATCGGCTGAGTAGGTTTCGTTGTGTACCATGTCATTGATGTGGCAGTAGAACGAACAGGTCGAACCGGGTCTAATATTAATGCCGGTGCTTCTTTACTTGTGCTCCTAATAGCATTGCCCACATGGTTGATTATCTTCTGCATATTCAATGCAATTAAAATATTTCTAAGCCTTTCTGTACCATAGAATAATGGCATTTTAATATCCAATTTATCTGAATTAATAAATTCTTCAATAATACGAAAAGCTTGATTGATATGACTCCCTGAATCGCCAGGCCAATTTTTCCCGAATTGTTCGTGTAAACGAACAGCTCCTTGTAACAAATTCTTTTGAAGTCTATGCTGTTCCGCAAGCTTTTCTAAATCTATTTCACTTAATTGATCAAACTTTGGCTTACCATCAATGACAGGTGCGACTTCAACAACAGTGGGTGCATCTTCAGCAGATAGAACAAGTGGTTTAACTTCCGACCAATCAATTTCGATGAAATAATTCAATTTGTAATCAACTCGTAAAACATGAGGCCATTTTATTTCACGGTCTGTTCTTTCTTGAAGAGGTTGGATTTTAGTTTTTGATTTTTCTTGCCGAGATGGTCCACTTTTTTGTTCAACTGGCAAGAAGGTAAAAGGGACGCCAAATACAGTTACATATTCGGCCTCATATTTTTCCATTTGTTCTTTTTCATCAAAATATGTATCATAGGAAATTCTTCTTAAACCCCTACCTATAACTTGTTCACAAAGCAGTTGGCTTGTAAAAGCACGGAGACCTAAAATATGTGTTACTGTACGGGCATCCCAGCCTTCTGACAGCATATTAACACCGATGACACATTGAACATCTTCACCAGCACGTCCTATTTTACCAACAGAATTGAACCTGTCTCTTTGCTGGATCACCATTTCCTTTTTTGAACCGGTGATTTTATCTGATTCATCAGCTTCAAGTTTATCGAGGGCATCCTGGTCAATTCTCAACAATTTATTCGCATCACCAAGTTCTTCAATGGCAAAGTAACCGTTAATGAGAGAATATTCTATACGAGCCGCCGTTTCCGTTCTATTGCATATCATTATCATAACAGGTGGAGTTTCACGGGGTGGATCTTGGTTTTCCCAGTTTTCCTTTTCTTTGAGCCAATCACCGCCGAGTATATTGACCGCGTTTCTCACAAGGTCAGGTAGACCCTCATGTGGTTCGGCCCTACGGTTCAAGTCTTCTTTTACTTCTGGATAAATATGGAATAGTTTTGATTTAAGGTCTGCTCCCATATTTGAGTCATCACGAACGGCAATTTTCGGGGTTTTCACGAGACCACTTTCAATTGCATCATTAAGGCCGAAGTCACTGACTATCCATGGGAAAAGCATTTCTCCCTGCATATTTTTCCCGGTTGGTTTAAATGGCGTTGCTGTTAGGTCATAGCATTTAAGGACACTTCTTGCTTCGTTGACACGGTCGATACCGCTTATCCAAATGGTTGCTTCTTCCTTTTCTGCATCATCCTCATCATCAGAATCCCGGTGGCAGTGGTGTGCTTCATCATTTATAATAAGAATATTTGACGCATTGCCAAAATCTGGAAGGACTCTGCGGACAAATGCTTCTGGGCTTTCCGGGCCTTTTTTCACTACTTTGGGTCCATAGTTTTCATTGATTGGTGCGAGAGTGTGCCAGTTTGTAACTTTAATTTTTGCATGAAGGAGTTCCTGCCAGAGAACCGAATCGACAATATTAAAAGCCTGGTAAAAATTATCATCGGATTCGGGTAATAATACCTGTAGTCTGTCGCGCACGGTTAGACCTGGAGCTACGATTAATACATGTTTAGAAAAGCGGTTATCTTTAGGGCTTGCGATTTTATTCAACGACTGCCATGCAATGAGCATGGCCATCACAACGGTCTTTCCGGTGCCTGTTGCAAGCTTCAGGCATAACCTTTGCCATAGACTGCCATCGCTGGGAATTTCAATTCCTTGTTTTTCATGCTCAGGGGCTTCGGTAAGCCAGATTGCTGTTTCAACAGCTTCGAGCTGGCAGAAAAAGAATTTTTGTTCCCTTTGTTCAATATCAGACCAGTATTGTAACAGTTTCTTTGTGGTACTTGTGCAGTTAGGATAACCGGCTTCGCGCCATTTACGTACCCGTGGTCTTATAATATTGACTAAATCAATAGTGATAAATTCTCCCGGGTCATCTATATTTTTTGTGCTTTTCTGAGTTGATTTCCAATAACCTGATGCCCGACGACCATCAACAAGTTCAAATTCCTGTGATTCTCGAATATATTTCCAGTAGCGTTGAGGTTCTTGATAAGGATTGTTGATTATTAATGTATCAATTACTTTCTGTGCCATGATTTACACCAATTCCTTAATAACAAATGACTCAATACCTCGATTATCGATAATCTTCACCGCGATTTTTTTATTTTCACCGGCGCTGAAAGGTAATGATTCCACACCGGAAAATTTCTTCAGAGCTTCTTCGTTTATTTCTGATTTCAGGGCTTTTGCAAGACGAGACCAGTCACGCTTTGCATCACCTTCAGGGAAAAATACCTGGTCAGGCATGATGCTTCGTTCATCGTAGTCGGTGTCAAGGAACCACATAGCTATATGTTTTGTCCCTTTTGATATTATTTCACCGCTTGTCGGGTCGTAATAATCGAAACCATTCAATTTGACAGTGAATTTTCCACTTTTTTGCTTCTTCACATCAACATCGGGCTGACCGATAAGCCAGTAGCTTTGATTAGAGGAACGTTTTTTTCGGAGGTCAGCGGTCAGGAGGTCAACGCTCATCTGGGCCTTGAGGATGGTCACACTTTTCCATTCCATCTGGTCGATGTCTTTGGCGGCTTCGGGGTCAAAATGAAAGGCGGCGAATATAACAAAATCAGGTTTTTCTTTGAGCTTACGCGCTTCATCTATGGCCGATTCAGCCTGCCTCTGTTCTAGCGGGCCATAGTCGGGGCCAAAGGAGATGTATGCAAGTTTGTTGGTTCCGTCTTTTTCAAGCACTTCGGCGCGGGCATGTAGAAATCGGGTCGCTGTCATAGGTTCAACGCGACTGAACTGAATAACCTTGCCTCCAGTAGCGCGGATGCCGCTGGCTTTCAATTCGTCGCGCCATTCTGACTGACGACCAGTCTCGCCAGTCCGGGCAAGTTCTGAGCCTGATAATTCAAGTATTGGTTGTTTGCCATCGAAGGGTTTTACACGGAGGGAAGGGACAGCTTCTACGGTGAAGGGGCCAGTGACCCTTACTTTATTTTTTTCAATAATTAGCTTATCTCTAAGTATTTCTTGTTTTGGATTTTCACCATTTGCTATTTGATTTAATATTATATGTTGAATGGTCTCATAAGCAAAACCACTTTTTATCCCTTCTGACTTATATGCAAGTTGAAAATAATCATATTTTGCCGTCATTAGCCTTGTTTTTGCTAAGGTAATAGCAACTCTGCTTGTATCACAAGTTATCCATTTTCTTCCCCAATTTTCGCAAACATAGGCAGTTGTTCCGGAACCACAGGTTATGTCGATAACGATATCTCCAGGGTCGGTAGTCATCTGCAAACATCTCTCTATTGCAACAGTACTGGTTTGTACTACATAAACCTTTTCTTTAGAAAAAGTTGAAATGATAGTACCTTGCCATACATTATCTAATTCAGTAAAAGGGAAATCATCAGGATACCGTTTACCATACTTCTCATTATCAGTCAATCGACCTACTTTTCGCAATCGGTCTATTTGGTCATCAGTGAAATCGAGTTGTGTAGCTTTGTATCTTTTACCATTGGGTTCAAGATTATTAAAAATATTCTCTGTTTCATCTTTAGTCCGTTCTCTGTAAATTGGAAAAAATTTTGGATTGTCGCCCTTCGCATACCAGACTATGTAATCGTAAAGTCTTTGAATTCTTTTTGCGTTTTGATTTGTAGCAGTTTTAAAAGCAATGATTCCAATAAACCGCGCCTTCCCAAAAACCTCATCACAAATTTCCCTGACATGATGCACATTCTCATCACTGATCTGTATAAACACACTACCGCAGTTATGGAGAAGTTCTCGTGCCAACATTAAACGATCACGTAAATACGTTAAATAAGAATGAATTCCAAGTTCCCATGTATCACGAAAAGCTTGAATCATTTCAGGTTCAGCGGGAATGTCCGCATCATTACCGTCTTTCACATCGCGCTTGTTCACAAATGGTTGGAAATTACTGTTATATTTTATTCCATACGGTGGGCGCTGCACCCCGCCCGGTAAACCGGTAGTACTGTGAGATCCGATAATATTAAAAACGGAGGAATCTCATGGGTAAGAAGATCAAGAAGCACTCATCGGAGTTCAAGTTCAAGGTCGTATTGGAGAGTTATCTGAAGGGCAACGTAGCCGAGGTTGCCCGGCAGTATGGGGTAAACGCGAATCAGCTGTCATTGTGGCGGGGCCAGTTCGTTGAACAGGGCCATCGTGCATTTGATGATGGACCGGACAAGGAAGGCCAGCGCCAGAAGAAGAAAATCGAGCAATTGGAGAACTTGGTCGGGAAAAAGGAGATGGAGATCAGCATATTGAAGAATTACCTGGATTTTTATGTCCCGCTCGATGGCAAATGACAGAATATGCCCGGTCGGTTGTAGCCAGTGGACGGGCCGGGGTGAACCAGATATGCCGGATGTTTGGATTAAGCAAGAAGACATACTATTACGGGATCAGCCCTGAAGAGACACTACAGCGCCGTTATGGCTGGCTTAAGGTGTTGATCGAGAAGATCATAGAGGCAAATCCGGCCTATGGCTACAGGCGAATCAAGAAGTCCCTTGAAGAGGATTATGGAGAGGTGGTCAACCACAAGCTACTGTTACGGGTACTCCGGGCATGGGGGCTTCAATTAAAACGCCGTATAAGGGCTCCTCGCAAGAGCTGGGTGAGGCAAATCCTGGATTTTCTGCAGATCCGGGCAAATCTGGTGTGGAGGCTGGCCCGAGGGAATATGCTCAAGGGCTGTTTCCGGGTTGTCGTTTCCGACGTAACGGAGCTGGTGTATCAAGGTGGGAAGGCGTATTTATGCGTTCACATGGATATATTCGGGAAGATGCTGTATGGATGGAATCTCAAGGAGGGTCCGGACAGCGACCTGGTTATTCAATCGCTTAAGAAGGCCGTACTTGCCCTGAAACGCATACTTGGTACAGTACCTTCGTCCTTGATATTTCATCAGGATCGCGGCAGCGTCTACACGGGATGCGAATATGTCACGGCCGTTTTATCGCAGAAATTCCAGTTGAGCTATTCCAGAACTGGAGAGCCTGGAGATAATGCGGTTAATGAATCGTTCTTTTCCCGTTTGAAGGAAGAATGGCGTGATGTGTTTTACGAGGCGAAAAGCTTCGAGGAGTTGTCGGTCATGGTAGAGAAAGCGATTGACTACTACAACAATGACCGGTATCACTCGAGTATTGGCTTGCAGGCACCGGTAAAGTATACGATGGATCAGGCAAATCGTCTCACGGTACTATCGCAACAAGTGGTTTCCTGAGCGGGGCCCAGCGCCGTGGATCAAAATAAATCATCTGTACCTTACCCGCTAACCCTTCCTTTACGAGCAGACTGTTCATCACAAGCAATGAATCCCCAGCAATCAAACGGTTCGTCCAGTCCTGATCGTGCCGGTAAAAGTCAATGGCTTTCGTAAGCGGTGGATCATTTACCGGTTCTTCAAAGAGCGACGGCTGGTAGTCTTCTTTTTCCTCTTTCTTTTTTAGAAATGATCTAATAATTCGAGCCGGGTCAATGCGCTCATGAATATGAAGACTCACATTTTGAACTTCAAAGCTCGTTCCTTCTGCTTTCCCAGCCCATGAAAGATACGGGTCAATGTGCGGGTCGTGCTGGTATTGTGTACGGCCATTGAGCTTGTCGGTAGCTGTAGAAACAAGACCTACGGGCGGATTATTTTTGCGCTTATCGCCTTTATGAGTATAGTACTCAACGGTTGTATCTTTTATTTTTGATGTACCTTTTTTCCCACGGGGCATGATTTACCTCTTTTCTATGTTATACCAGCTCAAGTTTTTAATTCCATTAATTAAATTTGTCGAGCTTTTTAATTTTCTAAGTTTTCCGTTGCTTTCAATTTGTTCCGGCGTAATATTTTCAAATAATTCTATATCATTTGATATGGTTTCTATTCTGGCTACCAGATAACCTATTATGTCCGCATATAGAAGACCGACAGTTTCAAAACAGGAAGTAGGCATGGCGACGTTTTCATAGAGACAATATTTTTTCTTTTCAATAACTGGATAAACCGCTTTCATTATTTCATCATTCAATAAATCACTGCGGTAATCACAATTGATGGCACATATGTCTTTACCTTTTCCAGATTTTGCCTTCGGTAAAGCTTTATTCAATAAAAGAGGAAGGGTATTTAGGTATTCCTTTTTCGTATCGCTAACATCTCTCTTGCTCACATAATAAAACTTCATGCGGGCATTTCGGTCAGAGGTGTTTAATTCAATTATTTTCGAGCAAATATCTACACGGGTTTCAATATCAATTGATGGGTCACCTTTAGAAGCGGAAAAAAGATATGCTCCTTTAAACTCTATAGAGCAATCCCATTTAGATTTCTTTAATATGGTTTGAAATCCTTGTTTTATCTTTTTATAATGCGCGGAATTAATTGATGCTGCACAAAGACCAAAGTAGTCTTTTTGTTTTACATCACCTGTTTCATCAATAAATAATAATTCCATTCATTTATACCTTACATTTCATACGCCGGCCACGGACGGCCGGCGTGCAACCAGGCGGGCTGGCTATGGCATATAACTTGTTTATACCCGTATTTCGCAAGTATAACTAAATACGAATTTCGGATACACAGACAATCTACAACAACAATACGAACAAATCAAAACTAACCCCAAAACGCCCGGACAGCATCGCAATCTTCTCCACGGTGTCCGCGTTGCTTACCATGCTCTCCTTGATCACGAGCATGACGACCTACGACTGCAGAATATGATGTATTTAAAATTACATTTTTGCTAATAAATCACATTTTTTCTTTTCAAATTCTTCTTGTGATATAATTCCTTTTTTTCTAAGATCATCAAGCTTTTCTATTTGCTTTGGGATATCGATAGTATCTGGAACAATAGCCTTTTTTATTGGTTTTGATTTTTTCTTTAAAATACTTTGTGCTTGAGGAGTATTCAACGGAATAACACTATTACTTTTACATACTGGGCATATTTTATATCTTGATACTAAACGCCATATTGAATATATTAAACCTGGTATGATAAAAGCAAACCACAATATAACTTCTATAAAAAAACTACCCGGTGTAAATGTTTTCGGACGTACCGATGAACCACAACTTTTGCATAGATGAGTAGCTTGAAACATTATAATAACCTCCTAAATATAGTTCTTCATTGATAAATAAAACCACATACACGACGAAGTTAAAGTTAACCCGCGAAGCGGGGCAGAACTAGCAAACCGGAAAGACCTGATCATACGCCCCCCTCATCTGCCGCGCACACTCCACCGCCGATATCCCCCCAGTAAGCGTCCCCAACCCCGGACAAAGAACGCTCCCGATGCCATTTTCATTTACCGCATTGAAATTCCCAATCTCAGAAAGCCCCGCCAGGAACGCACGATACGCATTATTCGTCCGTGAAACGTCCTGCGGCACCCGCATGGTGGGGCACGAGACGAGATACCTTATGCGCTCATGGCCGGTTGGCACGATGACGGCGGAGCCAACCGGAAGCTCGCCGCTCCAGCCTTCCTTGATTTTCAATTGCAGCGCATCCTGAAGATGCCAGCCGAAATACTTTGAATACGCATAATCGATGCCGCCGTCCATGCGGCCGAAGGAATTGGCCGGGCTGATGATGGCGTCCGCCTGGACGCCGAAGATGTCGCCGCAGGAAACGGACACGTCGGGGTACCCGGAGAATGCAGCCTCCCACTGCGCAACGAGCGACGGGTTTTTATCGCGGAGAAAGATTTTCATTGAGATGCCGCACATTCCAAAGAATCACAAATGCGCATTACACCATGTAACACCCTCACGCAATCCTCCGATAAACAACAGCTTCCGAAGCCTCCCGCTCTTTCTCAACCGGCTCCCCATCAAAAGTAGGATGCTCATCGTGTACGAGAACAAAGTAACCCTCATTTACTTTCTCATCGAGACAAAACTCAAGCGAATACGTTTCCGTAACAAACGAGGAGATATACCGTAGGGAACCATCCGGTTCGCTTTCACCGATTTCCATTCCGGAATGTGAAATGTTTTCCGGATGAAGCTGGTTCGCAACGGAATCGATTGTATCCCAGGTAGTTTTTGAAGCGAGCAGGATATTGGGGTAGATGGAATAGCTAACGAAGAACTCAAGTGCGTGCCGATTGATTGTATGGTCCCACGCCCCGTAGTCTTCTATGAAGCAGATCATTTTATGAATTGTTCCCACGGACAATACCGTTTATAACCACGGGGAAGAGGATGATGGAACACGAGAACGGATGGAGTGATGGAGACTGATGTGCGTAGAATAACACGGCATGGGGACTCCTCTATATGTACCTTCCAGAATACGCTGAAAACGACCGTGGTTTATGGTGTGGATATGGCGAAGGGGATGTCAAGAATATTCGGGATGCGGGGACGGTATAATTACGTGTGAACACACATAATTAATGACGAGAATTCAAATGCTTTTCGGGAACTCTTACGGGAATCATTATGATACAAACGCTGTGACGCACAGAGGGAAGCTGTATGGAGAGGGTAGGGAACAAACCATACCGTGTCACAGGGCGATGGGCGCAAACGTCTAACGGCTAGTCGCTGTGATTGACAGCGCCATAAATGGTTTTATGTAATTCATGTTTGATCCCACTATAGCCCACATACCCTCTGTGCCAACATAGTTGTCGTGTCACTGGGGGGGGAGGGGGTGGGAAAATGAAAAATAATGGGCAGCGTCTAATGAATTATCACAAGCTATTCAAACACAAGAACAAGGAAGTATGTAAGTTTCTTTATTATTTTTTCTAAGAATTGGAATTATATTATATTTTTCATAGAAATATTTAGTAAATTCATTTTGTAACGGTATATCTGTTATAGCCACAAAAGATAACGCAGTATCTAATCTTTCATCATCAAAAGGATATTGTTCCATAACACCATTAATTGTAATGGTGTTATTTTTACAAACTTCAATTAAATCTTTGTCGATATAATTTGGAAGATAGGTATTAAATTGGATATCATATATTATTTCACCATTGTATATGATAAAGGGATGTTGATACAATAAAACATTAGTGTAGAATGCCCGAAGATCGGAGATGTAGTAAGAGGTGCTTTTTCTTGTGTGCATATTTATAAAACGCAGTATACACCCAATATCATAAAATTCCCTAATTAGAAATTCTGGTGAAGTGGAAATATCTCTCTGCATCTCTTTGAGTGCTTCTTTGTACGTTCTTTTAATAAAATTCCATTTATACCAGGAATCTTTTGTAATTTTGTATTCAGGAATATAAACTGTAATCGCGGGCTCATAAACTAATACGGAAGGTTGAAGATTTGGAGGGAGTGAATGAAAACACCCCCAGTGTTCTAATAAATGAAGTCTTTTTTTTAACATTAAGGCAAAATCTGCTTTAAGATATTTAGTTTGTAGAGTTGTTATTATTCCCATAATGTTCTCCATTAAAGAATATCTACTATATATGAATTTTAACAATACTGCAAAAACTTGTATAGTGTCACCGGGGCCACCGGCGTGGGGGAAAGCTTACCCGCCTGTGCAATCGGTTATGCGGCATGCCTGCGCAAGATTCGGGTCAAGTCCCTCTGTGCTAACATAGTTGTCGTGACACAGAGGGGGGGGGGACGTGATTTTTTTATGGGGTATGGGTTTTTGTATTAAAGTGCCGTGTGTAGGCGACGCCGCGCTGTGCGCGGTGTGCCGAGCCGCCTTATGAGACGAGACCGAGCACTGCAGCGAAGCGAGGAGCGAGGAGCGCAAGCGCTTCTTATGGTAAATTTAAACAGAGAGGTAAATGCCAAACAGATCCAAAGTATAATTCAATTGAATCTGATATGAACATTATCTCCAAAATCTTTTGAACCTGAACAAAATAATTGCCAGATATCATTCATATTATAATTTGGCCATAAATCAGAAATGTAATGTAGGTGACGCCCACCTTTTTTCCAATGATTATCTTCTTCATTCAAATCTTTAATTTCAAAATAGAATAAATGCCAGTAACTGTAATTAGGAGTATAAAAGAGATGGCCAGCTGTCCATTTTCTTTCTTTGAAAAGTTGAGTTATTCTACTAACAACTTTCTTTGCTCTTTCATCTAGTAAGCCATTTGTGTGCGTTAAAGATAGATGATCTTTCTCTGTTGGAAATAAATGTTTGGGAATATGTTCGACATAATGCATCTTGTATAAATATGGAAAGCTTTCTAAGTCGTTTAATTTCGCGCAAAGTGATAATGTGACAAACTCATTTTTCGTAATGACTAAAGTTTTCGCATACTTCTTTAAGTCATTCAATTTCTTTATACTCATTAGATGCAAGAGGTTGTTTAAAGAATTGTAATTAATTGGCTGTAACATGGCAAATGACCACTGTTATGCGAGGCCAAGGATGGCTGAGCCACGAATAAGTTTTTGCGCTTTTTGCATATAACTTATCCCTATCCGAACCAATTCACATACACCCCGACTAAACCTAAACCCCGTACTTAAGACACAACCCCTCACAACGAAAACACAAACACCTCAAAAGAAACCCCGACCCCGCCTTCGAGCCGGGCCACCTTGTCAGCAACACCGGCATCGGCGCCGATGCTCTCCCGGATCTCGAGCGAAGAGATCTTGGACTGAATGCGTTTCAGTTCGGACGAAAGTTTGTTGATGCTCCCATAGTTCTCATATAACCCTTTGCCCCGCAGAATATCAATCCTCTTTTTAATACGGGCCTCGTCCGTGCGAAGCTGGGAGATCTGGTGCGAGCAGAGCTTTCGTTTTAACAGGGAGAGTTCTTTTCCCACCTCCTCCTCGAGATTGACGAGCGCTGCGATCTCATGGGGGGAGGCACACCTGAGCGTGACGAGCGCGCCGTTGACGCGCTTCTCGACGGTGATGAAGTCATTGGATTTGAGCGTGGGTACGAAATTCTTGATGTCGACGGTGCCGGAGATATAGGAGCCGGGAGGAACGGCGCGAAGAAGCGCGAGATTTGAGCCGGAGAACTTGCTCACGGACACCCTGGCCTCGCTCCGGTTTACCACGATCTCGCTGATGTGCTCCTTGCGAAGGACGAAACGATCACCGTTGCGCAGGAAGACCGCCTTTTCCGGATACATGGTGAGGACGGTAAGGTCTTCGGTGACCATGCGGCGCTCGATCTGGTCGAAGTAGTCCAGATGCGCGATGCAGCGATACTGGCTGTTTTCCTGAAAGTCCGTAATGGCGGACCCGTAGTTTTTATAAAACATCCGGCCCATGGACCGGGCGGCCTTGTGGACGGAAAACGCCTCGCCCGAGACGGAGAAGGAGAGAAATACGATCACGAACAAGACGACATACTCCTGCCAGGAGGACACGAGAACGCGCAGGGAGGGCGTGCGAAAAGAGATGTATTCCTTTTGCGAAACCGGGGCGAAGAGACGAACGCCGGACTTGTTGAAAAGATCGATGAAGATGTGGCTGGAAAAGGAGATGAGTAAGGCAGCATACCAGGAGTGAAACGTACCCATTTGAAACAGGAACCCAATGGCCAGAAGCGGGGTGAGGGCAAGGGCGACGGCCAGGACCGCGATAACGGAATGGGTGACGGTGCGGTGCCCGTACTTCCGCTGGATGAACTTTGAGAGCGGATGGAACACGCGGCCGATGAGGCTTTCCGGATGGTCGATGTCCGGGAGGAGGGCGGCCAGGGAGGAGGCGAGGGCGACGGGCTGATCGAAGCCCGCGGCCGAGCAGAGGAGGTAGGAGAAGGCGTAATGGGTAACCGCGGTCATGTTGCCCTCTTGGTTGCCGGCATAAAGAGGTAGCGGTAGAAGATAAGACGGAAGACCACCAGCAGGGCGTAGCTGAAGGCAACCATGGACGTGGCATAGGACTTGAGCACATAGGCCACAAAGAACAGCACGAAGATGAGCAGCACCGGGGCAATGGAAACCTGATTGGATTCCCGGTCCGGGGTGACGACCTCCTCGTTGGTTTTACCGAGGGTGAGCTGCGAGGCGATGTATTCTGCTTCTTTAAGGTTGTCCCCGGCCTGGTGGAGGATGTCGTCCACGATGAGCTCCTTCTTCCGGGGGTCGTTCAGATGGATCATCTCGGAGAGGACCTGCCGGGTGTGATGCCGTTTGAGGGGCTTCACGTCCAGAAAGGTTTTAAAGAGCTTCTTGTCCGCGGGGCGGGAGCTCGCGGCGACGACCGTGGCGATCTCCGCGAGGCGGGAGACGGTCTTGCGGTCCGGGCGGGAGAGATCGGTGATGTCGTCGAAGACGATGACGCGGCCGAACCCCTGCAGGTGCTCGAGGAGCTCGTCGATGGAGAGTTTCTTTAACTCCCGGGCCGCCTCCTTGTAGACGTTGGGATCTTCGATAGTTTCCGTTGAAAGGATGATCTTGATGAGCGTTTGTTTCTTCTTGTATTCAGCGACAAACACGCTGTTGTCAACCGCCCGCAGGATCGCGGATTTGCCGCACCCCCTGGCCCCCACCAGGACCACGGAAACGCCGTTTCCGATATGCTTGCTAATGAAAGAAACCTCGCTTTCACGGCCCACCAGTTCACTGTACTGCGTAACGGAAATATCCGTCCGCTTCTTGAACGATGCGAACAGGGAGAAGAGCCGGCCCCGGGGGCCGTCCAGGGACATGACCGCTTCCTTCTTTTGCTCAACCGAGATCCGGGAATAGACCAACGTGGTGTCGATTTTTGAATGACCGAGGATCTGGGAGATGCGTTCGATGGGGACGTCCCGCTCGTAGAGGCCCGTGGCGAAGGAGTGCCGGAGGGTGTGGCAGTGGACGTCGGAGCGGCCGAGGTGCTGGGCCGAATACTTCTTTACCACATAATGCCACGAGGAGCGGTCCCCGCCCACCAGAAGGCTTTCCTGGCCGAGCTTATGGCCGTGCTTGTGCAGATAGGACTCGATTTCCTTCTGGAGCCGGGCATTGACCGGGACGATGCGATCCTTCCCGCCCTTGCCGTGGACCGTCATGAAGCCGCGCGCCAGGTGGATATCGCAGACCCGCAGGCCGCACATCTCGGACACCCGCAGGCCCCCGTAGGCCATGAGAAAAACGCCCATCCGATGCTTATCTTTCGCGATGGATTTGGCCAGTTGCTCGACTTCTTTTTGCGATAAAAACAGCGGGATTTTATTTCTGTTTTCGATCATTTCCCATGGTAACAATTTAAAAGAATTTAGCGCGGAAACGTATTTATACTAGGGCGCAACCGATACCCGAAACGTAAGGCAAAACGAGACGAAAGCAAAACACGCACAACACAGTTCATACGCTCCCCCGCGGCCTTTTCCAACAAAAGGGCTCTTTTGATGAAAGTTTTTTCAAACAATACGGGGGCTTTTTGCGCGCGTTTTCACTTAGACCGCTCGAGGCTTTCGGAGACCTCGAGCATGATTTTTAAGAGCTTTTTATTCACCTCGAGAAGGCTGTTTCTGTTCATATCGCCGCTTGATTTGATGTAATTGAAGAGCTCTTTTACCTGCGCTTGAAGGACAATTGGTTTCATTTTTAACTCCACTGTGGGGGGATTTTATGAGCAAATTCATTGCAGTAGTGGCGATATTTTCAATTCTTTTTACGCCGGAGACGGCAATTTCCCGCGAAAAGCGGGCGGAAATGAGGGACGCCGAGCGAAAACACCTGAAGCGGACGCTCTTTGAGGCCAGAAAACGGATACGGAGCGCGGGCACCTACCGCTGGAACGACGCCCTGCGCTTCCTCCCGACCGTGACCATGGGCCGGCGGGCGCCCTATGACCAGTTCAATGCGCCCACCAACGAGACCTACCTGTCCGCCACGATCAGCTTTAACGGTCTATTTGAACTGACGGAGATTGCCGACCGGAAGGCGGCGGAGAAGCGAAAGGCCGCCCGGCGGGTGGAGAGCCTGGGCTTCTCCATTGAAAAGCTCCTTGAGCGCAAGCACCTGCTGGACGACCAGATTGCCAAAATGAAGAAGATTGCGCGCTCCATCGAGGAGCCCCTGGAGGCGGCGAACAAGCAGGAGTCGATTTACGCCCTGGAGGTGCGGAAGAACGAGACGCTGATTGAGATTGAGAAGATGTTTGCGGAGATTGAGTATGTTTGTGTGGAGGTGGAGGGGTGAGGGGGGGGGGAGCCCCCCCCGTGAAAATAGTTATTATTGGATTTGGTTTTACTCTTGTATGAGATCTTATTTTTATGCCTACCGCACTGTACTAGGCGATGAGACTTTACCGTCATTTACATCTTTAATAAACTGAACCTGCAGAAGCAGAATCACTATCTTCTTTATCATTTTTTAAAGGCTCGGTAAAACCTAAAAGTCTTTCCCTTTTTTGCCACCGCTCTGCACTAGGTGATGTAACCTTACCGTCAATCACATCATGAATAAATTTATCGGGGTCACTATACCCTGCTTCTTGAGCTTCAACTCTATTGAGATACAAGATATCAATAGTAACTCCGCAAACAGGGCATACTGCATCTTGAGTACGTGGCACCCAATAGTTACAATTTTGACACAACAAATCACAATTGTTTTTAAAAAAATTTTCAGCACTGGAGATGGCTCTGTTTCTTTTATCTGAATAAAATATGGGTAACCAGAAAAATAGAATGTTAAATACCCAGCAAATAATATTTGTAACCAATCCCCACAGAATCATTGACATCAATGCACTTGATGCTGTGTTTGCAGCGTACTTGCCAAAATGTTTCCCAGTATCGTAAACGCTCATGACAACCTCCTGAACTATTACAGTATCAACGTCCTAAACCAAAAAGGAAGGAAAGAATAAAGTATACGGCAAATGCAGCGCCAAGCGCAGAGCACACTAAATAGAAAACCAAAAACCTACCGTAGTTATATGCAAAACCTGTTGGGTGCAACTTGCCCCATTTCGGTGTGGAAGAATTAATAAAGTATTTTCCAATGACTGTATAATATTTCCTGCGATAGAATGCTCTCTTGAAAGATTCATTTAACATAATACTTGTATTCATAGTATTTAACCCCCTTATTGTTTGTTGCTGATCGATTAAATAACTAAATAACCGCAATTTTAGTGATTGCGTCCCAGATATTGCTAATATGGTGAGCTTGAGGTTGGTTTTATTAACTGCGAATGAATGGTGTATTCATAAACGACTAAATTTTACATATTTTTACACAACTTGTCCTTTTGATTCTGCATCTCAGTTTTCTGTTTTTTTTCTAAGAGTATTTTTTTTTGATCTTGAAGAATTATATTCTTCAATGTCACACTAAAACAAACCAAGAACATGCAGATTCCCATAAGAACTAAACCCATAAGAATATTTAATAAAAAGCTTCCGAACGTGTTTGCTATAACGTGCTTGTTTTCTGCATACCATTCCATAAAATAACCTCCATTACGAATTTATTCCAAAACGATGTAGTTCTTTACAAGGCTTAACGAAATAATGAACTTATTCAATTAAAACCTGTACAATGATAGGCATCCTCCTTTATTGAATGAATATTTTTAAACACTAAATACGGCAGAAGGACACCGAAAGGAATATCATATACATGAATACATTTACCAACGCCGGGATTCCTTGATTTCCATAACTCAATAACCATGGCATCTAGATTGATAACAACGCACTGCTCAACAAGAACATAAACATCGATCAATGAAGTGGTAAATGTTCCTTTCAGTTCCTTGCCATTTTGCAAGCAATCATACGCATTACGGAAACATTCATATTCGCTGGATATTACTGGTGAAGAGCGGTTACACCCCATAATTTCAGAGACGAAAGCGACAATCATTCTTGATAAAAAATAAAATGAGAGTGGAAATATCCATAAATGGTATTTATCATTCTGTTTAAAACCGGTTATCCTGTACATGATACTTCTCCTTAAACAAACGATAGATAGTGATGCTAAAAACAACATCACTACTCCCGCGCAAAACCAAGTTTCCTTCGATTATCCTTACGCTCAAAATCCTTCAGGACTGATTGCACTACGCATTCTGATATTACGATTTCAGAATCCTCTGGAGACGACGCCTCAATAGATTTACGAAGTATCATGGTGGAACATTCAACGGCAACAGCCCCGGTCATTACGGTGAGCTTTGGAACTACGTCCTTAAAATCGCCGAAGGACTGGCGGAATGAACCGAGCTTCTTTCCCAGAACCCGGGCGATGCAGTCCCTTCCAAGTTCACCGAGAAAGATCTGGCTGTCGATACGACCTGGCCGATCAATTATTGCCTTTTCGATACATTGGAGCCTGTTTGTGGTTACAACGACCAGTATGCCGTCATTTTCCTCCAAGCCGTCGAGATTGCTCATAAGCGTGGCGATCCCGACTTTGTTAGATGATGTGTTGTTCCGGTCTTCAGTATAGAAATCGATATCCTCAAGGATTATTACCGAAGGCCTGCCGATACGGGCCATTCTGAAAACACGGTTAATATCATCAGAGGTTGAGACGTCACCCGCTTTAACCCAAATGACAGTTTGTTCCATGGTCGATACAATGATCTTCGCTATCATCGTCTTTCCCGTCCCAGGAGGGCCGTAAAGGACAACGCCACGCTTAAAGGGTATACCGGCTTTCCGGTAGAAGGATTCCATATTAAAAAAATTGAATATCTCCTTTTCTAATTTTTCACGGACAGCATCCTCCAGATTAATGTCATCCAGAGTCAATTTTTCGCTGAGTTTTATGATCTTCTGGTCCCCCGTGAACTTGCCGCCGCGAATATCGATGTTTTCAATGAGGCTGTCTTCAAATTCTTCATCGAATATGGATTCCACCTTTTCCGAGTGTTCCTGATTCGTAATTGCACTGAGCAAATATTTCCGTTTACCTGATATGGGTTTTTCGGCGGTTACCCCAACGGCAACGACAACCCCGTTACGCTCGAACACACGTAACGTATTGATATTTACATACCGAAAAACCCCATCACGAACTTCTACGCGAAGTTTTTCAGCACGGCGGTCATGATTGTTTACAAATGAAACAATACCGCGGTTGCACCATTCACTGAAAAGACGGTCAATGACGTCCTGTGCACCAACCAGTAGGTTTTCAGAAAGTACCGTAAGTGTCATTTCCACCGGTTTATCGAGGAAATGATGCAGATGTTCCAGGGAAACAAAAACATCCGGCATTTCACAGGCAACACGCGCCCGTATTTCATCAACAAGGGCCCGTGCCCGAACTTCACTTTCACCAGACAATGTGATGCAGTATTTCTTGTGGTAATATTCATGCTCTTTTGGATTCGATTCACTGAGTGAAAACTGTAACACAAAACCGTCGCAATACGCGATATCAAATCCCGTACCGATTGAAAGGTATGTGAAACCTGAAAAATGAACGGAACATTCATCGGCGTGTCGCTGCATGACAATATTCCAATCTTCCTCAATGCTGCGAAGCACCTTTTCAAGACAGATGATGTCGTACTCCGAAATGAATAGCTTAACCTGTTTCATTGCGAACTACCTCCATTATAGTTGTTCCATAGAGAAAACTCTATATGAACATAGAAAACACGGTCCAGATCAACCATAGGACTAAAAGAACAGCGATAAACCTGATAGAGAATTTCCACCCATCACGCGCACCATCCGCGAAGGAAGCGACAGGTGAATCGCGGTATAATTGATCTTCTTCCTTCATTTTCACTTCCAATACCCTTCTCATGGGATACCTCCCGGTTTCACTTGATATAAACACGAATGCTGAATAAATTGTTGCTTTCCCTACAATGCTGGTGAACTAATTATTAAAGATGATTTTATATTGATTTCTATTGATGCAGGAGAAATAACGGATGGTAATAAAAAACCATAATAAGTACAAAAATATATGGCTAAAAATGACGCAGAAGGAAAACGAACAACTACGTTCGACCCGGCACTTTTTAGAAGAGATTCATTCTGTATGCAATACAGAGACGCGGCCGGCAGTGGGGCATGTTATATGATGGTCACTACCACTGGATTTTTCAGAAGCGCGAGCTGGGATGAAACACAAACCAATAGGTTCGCATTTATTCGCTGATAAACATAGATGAATTATTGAAGGACTGCGAAACAGGATACAGCTAATAAAAGGATATTTTGATACAACATTACGGGGTCACTTTGTTATCGCGACTTGCTTACTAGATGGGTGATGTAGCCATCACGATTACCAAACGTGATGAATGACTGTAACACAAGAAATAATTTTTGTCAAGAGCAAACGGATATTTTTTATAAATTTTTTTCTGCAGACTATTTTGTGGAATTATAACAAAATGACGACACCAAGTAAACGAAAAATACATTACGATAGTATAAAATACCATATATAATTATTGTAGTGCAAGACCTAGTCTTAATTTATTTCTGTTTATATATATAATGTTTACTTTTATCTTTTGTCCTATTTGAAAATCATTAATACTCAACTTTCTTTCATCGATTTTATTCTTATGCAATAGTCCATAAAAACCTTCAATATCAACAAAAATCCCGTATGCAAAAATGTTTGTAACAATACCATTTACCGTTTTTTTACTTTTAAAAGCATTAACCACATATTCCCCACACTGATAATATATTGCCTTCTTCCTTGAAACAATTACCGGTGTTCTCTCTATGTTTATAATGATGAACTTAAAACTATTTTTAATTGGATCAAAGTATGGTTCTAGCTTGTTAGATGGATACATTTCATTGAACGGACATAGTGTTAAAAAACCATTTACATTGACTACATAGCCAATTCTACATTCTGAATATACATATCCATCTATTAATCTTTTATTTAAATATGTGTTAATTAAATTTTTTGGTATTGAATATTCCCACTCTATTCTATCTCGTTTAATGTCTATTTCATTGTGTGAAATTTTACTTTTAAGAAAATTACTTGCTGATTTATACATATTAAAATACTCCTGAATATTCGATTTAATATATGTTAATTATTTCTTGCCTATTAAGCATAGAATATGATATATCAATAAATCCACCGACATAAAACCACCAAAATGATAGATCTCGCAGTTCAGTTGTTTGATTTTTTGTAACTATTCAGCACTTTGAGGCATAAATGGCCTGTTTTCAAACAACCCCTGTAGTGCCCCAAATACCGGAACGCCATTTTTTTTCACGGTAGAAATATACCCGCGTATTCGAGCAAAAAACATACCGCCTTCGCTGCTTCTAAAGCAACCAGATATTTTCTGCTGAACCTTCACCATGCGCAGATCCCGCTCGGCCTGATTGTTGTCGAAGGGAATCGTCACATCGTACATGAATGACAAAATCTCCCTTTTGTAGTTCTTCATCCTCATGAGAAGATTGAGCGGTTTTGGTTTCTTTTTACGCCCTCGACAGCCAGCCATGCTCGGCGGATGCGGGTTCGCCTTAATTCCTTTGGCAATAATACGATCATAGTGCTTTGCGTATCCCTTAACTGTGGACTCATTAAGCCGATTCAAGCGAGCATCCGCATGTTTTTTGATGGATACCAGTAGCTCAATCATCTCGCACGCCCACGACTGTTGGTAGTTTTCGTCTATACTGGTTAACTCGCGTATCAAATGGGCGTTGCAAAAAGCGTGATCGCAGTCATATGCCAAATAGGGGCTCCAAAAATCATGCATGAGACGGCCCCGATACCCCGGGATTATCCCCATGTCGTCTATTGCACCTTTCCCGCGTTTCTCGTGAACGCTGTAATACGTCAGCCTGTCTGTCGAAAGCACGTGTTGCCATTTCAGCATGCCCCCGCAAAAGACCCCGGTCTCATCCGCGTGCAGCACTGGCTCCTGCGCCAAGAGGTTCTTAATGCTTTCTTCGACCGGATCACTCGCCTCATAGGCTTGACGATTGGCATTGTAAATCGTTCCAGTACTCATACGGATGCCAAGGATATCCCCGCAAAACTCGGCAATTCTGTCATAGGGGATCAGCTGGTATTGACTCAAATAGGTCAAAAGTCCTTTTATCCTGCTCCCGTACTGGACTGGCCTTGTTACCCCTTCGGGAAAACTTGCCTTGGTGATAAAGCCGCAGTGCGGACATCCTTTAATCTCAGCACGGTGTTCCGTGACCTCCGTCTTGATCTCCGGTGTGTCAATCACCTGGCGCTTGTCAATCTTCACAGGCGCACCGGATAACGAGCAATCGCATCTGCCGCATTTCTCAACCGAATGAACCAGAACCTTGTCAGGATGCGTGCTCATCTTCAGCTGACTGCCCTCGTGTCCTTTTTGTCCGCCTCTTTTCTTCTTGCTCTTGCGTTCCTTGGTCCGTCGATCCTTTCTGCTTAATCCGTCACTCGAGGGAGGGCGGTTGCTGTTTGAACTGTTCTGGTTAAGGCGCGCTTCCAGCTCCTGTACCCGCAGGGTAAGTTGCTTCACTATTTCTTTGAGCGCCTGTATCTCCTCATTCTGTTTTTGAATGATTTCGATTACTGCTTCAGGGCCCTTGTTGTATATCGCAAGTATCTCTTCGCTCTTCATGGGACATAATATACAAAGTGCCCATAAAATTAATACTACTTTTTTCCTCCCCGCAAATATTGTACTGAATAGTTACGATTTTTTTTACATAATAATTATATTAGAAACATGCATTCTTATTTGCAAAATGGAATCATTACACTTATTATTAAACATATAAAAACATAAATAAAGATAGAAAATACTTTTAAACTTAACCTCATGCCATTATCAAAAATGGGTTATTGCAATTCATGAAGTATCATTTCGTCTTTAAAAACGCGCTTCATAGTAGTGCCAACATATTCATCCTTTGTAAAAAGGATAAGTTGCCAATCCGAGTTATCGTGAAACTTCTTTAAAAGACTAATCGCTTTTTCAACCCGATCATTGTCAAACGCGTGAAAGGGCTCATCCAGTACGATTATGCCCGGACCTTCCGGGTTCGTTTTCAATGCCAGTGATAGGCGAGCAGCCAGCCAAAATGCATCACGGGTGCCCGTTGAAAGCTGTTCTGGAGGACGAAACACACCACCCGCATCCATGACCTCAATATCGTTATTATTGAACGAACTCAGCTTTACCGAATCAACTCCCGATAAAAATTCCCCAAAACGACACGCAATATCCTTACTTATGATACCGAACTGCATTGAAGAATCTTGAGAAATACCCTTGAATATGCCAGCGGCAAAACCTGCCGCGCGACGATTAAGATCGAGATCGCGTATTTCCGCAAAAAGGACGGCAATCTGACGTTGGAGGTCGGCGATGATTTCTGGCAGGTTGCCAAGTGCGCCTGATATTTGCCCTGTACTTTTATTGAACTTATCTGAGATAAGCCTTTCCTGTGTGCGAAGTGAATCAATTTCAGCCGACAGTTCATGATCCATATTTTTGAGCTTCACAAGCTCTGCATCGGAAACCGCCTTGATCCCGCTCAGATTCTTTTCATGTTGCGCCGCCAATGTTTCTGTTTTTATTTTTAAAGCGTCAACACTCTCGCACTGGTAATATGTCATTTCTTTATTCAAATCACTTTCAAGTGATGATACGAGATTTTTATTGGTGGTATATTCTGAGATGCGTGCGCCATACTGCTTGAGATCAACCACCTTCATTTTTTCAAACCAGCCCTGCAATGCAATTTCCGAATCTCTTTGCAGTTCTTTGGCATTTTGAAGATCAGACTTTGTTATTTTTAAAGATTCCTTCTTGCCTTTTATTCTTTCGCTCAACTGCTTGTGTGAATTCTGTGATTGAGTATAGCCGGACTTGAGCTTTATTATACCTTCACGCAAATCAGATACTGAATCGAATTTTTGCCCTGCAGAACCGACAATTTCGTGCCATCGCTTCAGCATCCTTTTTGTAAATTTTTCGATGTCAGGGGTTTCTTCCTTAGTGATGTTTTTTCGAGAAACATAAAGTATACCCACACCAGCAAAAATGCCAACCGTCATTAAAACAATCCCTAATGATGAAAATTCCATGAGCGCACCCACAACGGCCCCGGTCGCTGCAAACAGCAAACCGATTGCAGCGAGTGGTTTGTTCCATGCCGTCGACTGTCTAATAACAACCTTCGGGTGTTCCCGCTCTATCTGTTCCAGCAGTTCATTGAGGGGAGTGATTTTCATGGACAAAGCATTCGCACCTGTTTGCAGATCATTTAAATCCTTTTCGAGTTCTTCGATTTCTTGACCTGCGGATTTCACAACGGCATCAAAGTATGCACGATCTTTTTTTGCATTCTGTACAGCATCTACGAGCTTAACAGTGTCTGCCGAGAGATCTTTCCCATAAATTGACAAAGATTCAAGCTTTTTCCTGCATACTGAAATATCTTCGATTTTTTTGAGGATGGAAAACAGTTTATTTTTTTCACGTATTTTTTCCTGGGTAGCGATGGACTCTTTGAGTTTTTCCTGTTTTTTCGTTTTTTCATTTATGTCTTTGGAAAGTAGAAACATGGCATCGCTTGATTTGTTAATTTCTTTCTCGGATTTGAGAATTGCATCACGCTCATTCAGCTTTTCTTGCAGTATTTCTTCCTTGTCCTTAAGTTCACTCTGTTTTTTCTTTAAAAGCCTCATATGAGCAACACTCTTTTTATCAGATGCTTCATACTCCAGTTGCTCACACAGAACTCCCGGATCAATACCACCCGTGAACAAAGAAGATTGTATTTTCGACACCCAATCGCTTCCTGAAGATAGGTTTGTTGTAATATCACCGGATTTTACCGCATAAAGATTAAGGAATTCATCTTCCCCGTATTTGAATTCACCGTTTCCATAGGTAATCGTTAAGACCCTATTTTGAGGTTCACCATATCGTTTTTTTAATTCTCTGCTGATAGAGCTCGTTCCTTTCGGATTACATAACTTTTCGAATATAGCGTCAAATATAGTCGTCTTTCCTGCTTCATTCCTACCATAAAAAACAGTCACAGCGGAGAACGAGAAAGACTTTCCGGCAAACTTGCCGTACTTGGTGAGCGTTAAATTCTTTATCATGCTCTCGCCTCCATGTGCTCTTTGATCTTCCGAAGACCAATTTCCCTAGCGCGCTCCCATACTGCGAGCTCATCACCAAGCTGTGCTGGCTTTGCACCCTCCCAGATCTCAAGGAATTTTTTTGCTATCTCTTGCGATGAAATGCCTGCACAAGACACTATCGAATCAGTATTAATATCAATTTTTCTTACTCGCTTCTCATGATCATGTTTGTATTCTCTTGACAGGGCATCGACCACAGATACGTCCTCTACCAATCCTTGTAGATCAATCCATATCCAATCACATGAGTCCCACTCCATTGCTAGTTTATTTATTTCTTTCTTTGGCATACCTTCTAAGTCAAGGTCGATAGAGTATCTCCTGAACTGACCCGCGGTTGTAATTTCAATTTGTTTTAGTTTGATGGAATCAGAACACTCAAGCATATTAATATAGCGGGGACCACATTCGTCCTTGCGCCACACCCGTGGTGAACCAGGATATGCCATGATTACACGTCCGATTGTTTTATCGCTTCTTGTGTGAATATGACCAAGTGCTGCGTAATCGACATGGTATCTCTGAAACAGGTCGCTATCTATAACGCCTGCCTTGTCCTCTTCCTCGAAAAGCCCCGTAAAAGATAAATCTTCATTCGCTGCGTGTGCAAGCGCGATGCGCAGAGTAGCTTTTTTCTCTGGCACGGGCCATTCGGTATACCCTTTATAATCTTTTTGATGCGGTATTGCAATAATTTCAATACCATCACGCGAGATGAGACGGAATGGAGAGGCATCGATGTCTATAATGTTTTCAGCAGGAATTCCAAGTTCGTAGGCAGATATCTTTGATTTGTTCCGATCAAGAACCTCATGATTTCCTGCGATGAAAAATATTTCACAAATCCCGGCGAGCGGGGATAAAGCATTTGAAAATTCCTTGTGAAGATTAGCAAGCTCACTAAATCTGTCGAAAGTATCACCAGCAAACAATAGATAATTGGCATGTTTTTTAACCGCTTGTTCAACTATCTCTTTCAAAACATTCAATGAGTATACTTTTTCTTTTGATGATAAATGAAGGTCAGCGCAATGAATTATTCTAATCATAACCAACACCTCGTAATAACGACCATGTCACGATCTGGATGAATTGTTTATCTATCGTCTACACTTTACAACTGCCGGAACACTACAATTCTTTAATGAGCCTGATCAGCAACGCCTTCACCGCCTGTCGTTCTGATTCCTTTTTTATAGATTTAATGTATGATGTAACCTGTTTCGAGACTTTCGCATCCAGACGAACAGACCCCTTTTTCTCGGGAACCGCGGACTTGGCCTTTTTCTTCGACGGAGCAGGGGAGGATTTTCGCACTTTGCCGTCCGCGCCCTTACGTTTCTCCAACCTCGGAATTTCCGAGGTTGATTCGAGCGCCTTACGGACCTTGCCGACGGTTTTGTCATTGGCCCCTGTTTTTTGGGAAATTGAGCTATCCGAAAGGGACGGGTCTTCTTTGAGGAAATACGCGATGAGCGCCCGCTTCTGTTCGCCGGAGAGGTGTCTGCGATTCAGGTTGTCTTTGATCACCAGGTCGCGACGTTCGTCTTCTTCAAGAT
>ERZ795049.679-NODE-679-length-49180-cov-18.263552_pt1 | contig 49180 bp, 47 predicted proteins | sample MGYA00375133_ERZ795049 | MGnify/ENA primary metagenome ERZ795049 (study PRJEB30178, sample SAMN05720147) | activated sludge metagenome | isolation source: anaerobic digester from wastewater treatment plant | place: Japan | collected 2015-04-20 ... | reverse complement strand
AATACATGTGGGTTTCATATAAAAAGTTTTACCGATCAAAAGCAATCTAAATCAAGGAAAAGCGGAAAAAACACGAAACGCTGAAAAAAATGTAATTTTGCAAAAAATATTTGATAATTTTGTCCAATTAATTTTTCAAGCCATGTTACACAAATTTTCTGCTGCAAATATGAGACTTTTTTAAGGAATTTCCACTTAAAAACCAAAGAAAAATGATCACAAAAAAAAGAATTGCGAATTTTAAATGGCTATCGATGATTTCACTGCTGATGTTCATCAGCATTCAGCATTCTGCGCAAGCACAAACTTCGAGTATTCCAAACGAAATTGTATCGGCATTGAGCAATGGGGATGCCAATCGTTTGTCGGCTTATCTGAATGACAATGTCGAACTCTTTATCGAAAACAAAAATGATATTTACAGCCGCCAACAAGCTGTTAGCATTCTCAATGATTTTTTTCATCGTTTCAAAGTTTCCGACTTCAAAGTCATCCATCAGGGAAACAGGGATAATTCGAGTTTTATTATCGGTATTCTTTCCACAGCTACCGAAAATTTCAGGGTTTATATACTGACCCGCAAATCGGATAACAAAACTATTATTTTACAACTCAGAATAGAAACATCAAATGAATGAAGATTACAAACAACTGATTCCCTTATGGTTTGCTGAAGATATAGGAGACGGTGATCACACTACGCTGGCATGTATTCCCGAAACGGCGCTGGGAAAATCTCAACTGATCATCAAAGAAAACGGTGTAATTGCCGGCGTGGAAGTGGCACGAGAAATTTTTAAGACTTTCGATCCAACATTGAAAATGAATGTATTTATTACTGATGGAACAGAAGTTAAAATCGGCGATATTGCTTTCAATGTGGAAGGAAAAATTCAGTCTTTGCTGCAAACCGAACGCCTGATGCTGAACGTCATGCAGCGCATGAGCGGCATTGCAACGCGTACCAGACAGTATGTCAAAGCTTTGGAAGGAACCAAAACCCGTGTTCTCGATACCCGAAAAACGACTCCCGGACTTCGATTTCTCGAAAAAGAAGCTGTAAGAATTGGCGGCGGCGTCAATCACCGTTTTGGTTTGTACGATATGATTTTGCTGAAAGACAATCACATAGATTTTGCCGGTGGAATCAAAGAAGCCATTTTACGTACCAAAGAATATTTGAAAAACAAGGGAAAAAATCTAAAAATTGAAATTGAGGTACGCAATTTTGACGAAATTGAACAGGTGATGGCAATTGGCGGTGTGGACCGAATCATGCTCGACAATTTCAATATTGAAAATACCAAAAAAGCTGTCGAAATAATCGGAGGCCGCTATGAAATCGAATCTTCCGGCGGCATCACTTTTGACACACTTCGTCAATATGCCGAATGTGGCGTTGATTTTATTTCGGTAGGAGCGCTTACTCATTCCGTAAAAAGTCTGGATATGAGTTTCAAAGCGGATATTCCCAATCTTATCGAAGGGATTCATAAAATTTTTTAATCAACTCGAATTACATTTAATTTTTTAAATCGATAAATGGAGATTATTGAAACGCCTATTCCCGATTTGTTAATTATTCGGCCAAAGGTTTTTGAAGATGCACGTGGCTATTTTTACGAAACGTACAATGAAAAAAGTTTTATGGAAGCCGGTCTTGATATTCATTTTTGTCAGGACAATCAATCCAAGTCGGTTTATGGGGTTATTCGCGGATTACATTATCAATTATCACCCTGCAGTCAGTGCAAGCTTGTTTCTGCCATTCAGGGAACGGTTTGGGATGTGGCAGTGGATTTGAGAGCTTCTTCCCCTACCTTCGGAAAATGGTTTGGTATTGAACTTTCTGCTGAAAATCATTTGCAATTTCTTATTCCCAAAGGTTTTGCTCACGGTTTTTCCGTACTAACCGAAACAGCTATTTTTGCCTACAAATGCGATGCATTTTACAACCCTTCGCTCGAAAGAGGAATTCTTTACAACGATCCTCAGCTGGCTATTGACTGGAAAATTCCTGAAGATAAGGCAATTGTTTCGGCTAAAGATGCTAAACATCCGATTTTTAGCAAAGCTGAAAAGAATTTTTAAGTTTTGTTTTTAAATAAATGTTTTTGAACAAATAAATAAATCATGCAAACTATTCTCATCACCGGCAGTAAGGGACAATTGGGCAACGAACTTCAAAAAGCTGCAAAACGCTTTCCAAACTTTCGCTATATTTTTACCGATGTTGATGAGCTGGATATTTGCAACAAATCTGCCCTTGATAATTTTGTAAAGGAAAACCGGATTGAAATAATTGTTAATTGCGCAGCCTATACAGCCGTAGATAAGGCTGAAGAGGAGGTTGAAAAATGTTTTGCCATTAATGCACAAGCCGTAAAAAACATTGGAGAAATTGCTGAAACTTATCAGATAAAAGTTGTACATATTTCTACCGATTACGTTTTTGACGGAAAATCTTACAAACCTTATACCGAAGGGATGGAGGTTTCTCCCGATACTGTTTACGGAAAATCAAAACTGCAAGGCGAAAAATTTTTGCAATCAGTTTGTAATCAATGTATTGTTATCAGAACCTCGTGGCTCTATTCCTCCTATGGAAATAATTTTGTTAAAACCATGCTGCGGCTCGGAAAAGAAAGAAATTCCGTAAAAGTGATTTTTGACCAAATTGGAACGCCAACTTATGCAGCCGACTTGGCAGAAATCATTTTGAAAATTCTTTCACAAAACAATTTTATTTCAGGCATTTATCATTTTTCCAATGAAGGGGTTTGTTCGTGGTACGATTTTGCTACTGCCATTTTCAAAATTGCCCATGTTAATTGTTTGGTTCATCCCATCGAAACAAAAGATTATCCGGCCCCAGCGCCGCGTCCCTATTACAGCGTGCTGAATAAATCCAAAATTAAAAACACGTTTGGACTATCAATTGCCCATTGGGAGGAAAGTTTGGAAAAATGTATCGAAATATTAAAATCTGAGTATTCATTATAATTTTTTCCATCCTCATTTTTCGTACAACAAATAAGTTTTCATGCTTTGCGCATGAATTATTTTTTACCGAAAAAACATAGAAAGTATTAAAACATCGGCTGTTTTTTCATATTTTTGCATATCAAAAAATTAAGAACAACTTTTACTCAAACAAGCAAAAAATATATTTACGCATGGGAAGAGCATTTGAATACAGAAAAGCAACAAAAATGAAGCGTTGGGGAAATATGGCCCGCGTATTTACAAAATTGGGAAAACAGATTACCATAGCTGCTCGTGAAGGCGGCCCCGATCCGGATATGAACCCTCGCTTGCGCGTATTGTTTCAGCAAGCCAAAAAGGAAAATATGCCCAAAGAAAATGTTGAAAGAGCTATTAAAAAAGCTGTTTCTAAAGAGGAGGCCGACAATTATAAGGAAGTTATATATGAAGGTTATGCCCCACACGGAATTGCGGTAATTATAGAAACCGCCACTGACAATCCCACACGAACAGTTGCAAGTATTCGCAGCTATTTCAATCGTTATGGCGGTTCATTGGGGACTTCGGGTTCAGTTCAATTTTTGTTCGATCACAAATGTGTATTTAGAATTGCACCCAAGTCCAATCTTTCTATCGACGATCTGGAGTTGGAATTGATCGACTATGGTGTGGACGAGGTTATTCAGGATGATGAAGAAAACAATATTGTCCTATATGGAGATTTTCAACATTATTCTTCCATTCAAAAATACCTGGAAGAAAACAATTTTGAGATATTCAGTGCCGAATTTGAATGGATTCCCAAAGAAACAAAGGAACTGAATGATGAACAAAAAGCTCAGGTACTGAAACTGATAGAAAAAATTGAAGACGACGAAGATGTTCAAAATGTTTTTCACAACATGGCGGAATAATTAATTTCAAATTTTACAATCGAATCAGTTTGATTTTTTCCTTTTAATAAAAATACATATCTATTCGACCATTAAAAATTCAATTAACTCTTCAATTAATACTTAAAAAATGGATATAAGTGTTTTGTTCCCTGCATTGGCATCCTTAACATGGCAACATATTTTGATGATTCTCATTGGACTAACTCTCATATATTTAGCTATTTTTAAAGAATATGAACCCACTTTACTTTTACCTATTGGTTTTGGAACCATTCTGGTAAATATTCCACTGAGTTCGGCTATTAATCAAATAGATGGCAAAACCGGAGAAATTATTGAAGGTATTTTGTCTGTTTTTTATGAAGGAGGAATTGCTACCGAAATGTTTCCTTTGCTGATTTTTATTGCAATTGGGGCTATGATTGATTTTACACCTTTGTTCAACAATCCGCATTTGTTGCTTTTCGGAGCAGCAGCACAATTTGGTATTTTTATGACCATGTTCATAGCCACCTTATTCGGATTCGACCTGAAAGAAGCTGCTTCCATAGGAATTATTGGCGCTGCCGACGGGCCGACTTCCATTTTTGTCGCTTCGCGTTTTGCACCTCATCTTTTGGGCCCTATTTCCGTCGCGGCATACTCGTATATGGCGTTGGTTCCCATTATTCAGCCTCCGGTTATCAAATTGCTGACGTCAAAAAAAGAAAGACTCATCAGGATGCAGTACAGTTCCAAAAAAGTTTCCCGGAAGGCATTGATCGCTTTTCCCATTGTTGTAACAATCATTTCAGGCTTAATTGCCCCTGCTTCTCTTTCATTGATAGGATTTTTAATGTTTGGAAATCTGATTCGGGAATGTGGCGTACTCAACAAATTGTCGCAATCGGCTCAGAATGAACTGGCAAGTTTGGTAACCATATTATTGGGTATCACCATAGCCAGTACCATGACGGCTGAACGTTTCGTAACATTTGGAACCCTCACCATCATTGCTTTGGGATTGCTGGCTTTTGTTTTCGATACTTTTGGTGGAGTAATATTCGCCAAACTTTTAAACCTGATTTTGCCGGCTAAGAAGAAAATGAATCCAATGATTGGGGCTTGTGGAATTTCTGCTTTCCCAATGTCTGCAAGAGTAATTCATACAATGGGTTTGAAGGAAGATCCACACAATTTCCTGCTGATGCCTGCTGTCAGTGCAAATGTTGGCGGTCAAATTGGGTCGGTAGTAGCAGGTGGACTTATACTTACTTTGGTAAATTTATTCGCTTAAAATATTGAACCTATGATCAATAATGTTGAAGCTGCTCTCGAAATAGGAGCAATCGGTATTACAGGCATATTCATTTTTATGCTTATATTTTATGCCGCTATCAAACTTATTTTGAAACTTTTCCCTGAAAAGGAAAACAAAGAAGAATAGGAAGGAGTTAAATCGATTTTTGATTTTTTCGACAACCAGATATTTAGTAAAAACGCATTTTTAAGAGTTATTTTTAACTGCTTAAAATGCGTTTTTTTCAATGGAATAAATTAGTAAAGGACTAATATTGTTCTTTTTCGTTGGGAAAATCGGAAGATTTTACATCCGCAATGTAATGTTGAATAGCCTGATTCATTTGTTCTCTTAAATTGGCATATCTTCTCAAGAAACGTGGAGAAAAGCCCTGCGTAAGTCCCAGCATATCGTGAATGACCAACACTTGCCCATCAACTCCACCGCCTGCACCTATTCCAATAACCGGAATAGAGAGTTCGGAAGCAATTTGAGTTCCCAACTTTGCGGGAATTTTTTCCAACACCAAAGCAAAACAACCGGCATCCTCCAGCAAATGCGCATCCCGTATAAGTTTTTCGGCTTCTTCTTCTTCCTGTGCCCTAACATTGTATGAACCATATTTGTTGATGGACTGTGGCATTAATCCCAAATGCCCCATAATGGGAATTCCGGCACCAATAATTCTTTTTACCGATTCAATGATTTCTTCGCCACCTTCCATCTTTATTCCGTCAGCATGAGTTTCTTTCATAATACGAATGGCTGAAGCAATTGCTTCGTGAGAATTTCCCTGATAACTGCCAAAAGGCATATCTACGACGGCAAGAGCTCTTTTAATTCCGCGTATGGCCGATTTTGCCAGAAATATCATCTGATCGAGCGTTATGGGCAAAGTTGTGGTATTTCCGCAAATAACATTTGAAGCCGAGTCTCCCACTAAAATTACATCTATTCCTGCTTCATCCACAATATTGGCCATTGTGTAATCGTAAGCTGTAAGCATACTGATTTTTTCACCCCGCTGTTTCATTTCGAATAACCGACGCGTGGTTACTTTTCTGTTGTCTTCATTGTGTACTGACATGATAATTTGATTTGAATTTGCTGCAAAGTTACATCAAAATTTGGTTTTCTGTCTTTTTATTTTATTGCTGAAAGGAAAAGAAACCGATGATAAAAATTTCAACGAAAAACAATTTTTTTTACCTTTGCATTCAAACAATTTTAGTGAAACGATATGTTCTGTGATTTTGAGTTTTGTTTTAGCTTTGAAGTGTTTCAAAAAAAATTACTGGATAAATGAGTAAAATTACCATTCACAGTTACCAAGAACTGGAAGAATATGTTGGGAAAGAATTGGGGGTATCGGATTATTTAACCATCACACAGGAACAAATCAATAAATTTGCCGATGCCACACTGGATTATCAATGGATTCATGTGAATGCCGAAAAAGCAAAACAGGAAAGTCCTTATAAAAACACTATTGCGCATGGATATTTGAATCTTTCCATATTACCTTATCTTTGGGGTCAGATTATGGAAATCCGAAATTCTAAAATGACGCTCAATTACGGAATTGAGAATGCTCGTTTTCAACAGGCAGTGGTAGTAAACGATCAGGTGAGAGCCAAAGCAAAATTAAAATCGCTGGTCAATTTGAAAGGAATAGCCAAAGCGGAAATTTACACTGTTCTTGAAATTAAAAACAGCAATAAACCGGCTTTGGAAGGAACTTTCATTTTTTTATATCATTTTGAATAACTCATATATCAGAGAAACGCAAGAATTAAAATTTGTGCCGATACAACTCTTAGAAACATGGTTAAAGGATACACCGTAGAATAAGCCACAGCGGGGATATCCGAACCGGCAATTGAATTGGAATAGGCAAGTGCTGGTGGATCGGTCGTACTACCTGCAAGAAGTCCTATCAAAGTAAAATAATTTATCTTTAAGAATTTCCGGCCAATTATGCCCACAATAAGCAGTGGAAGCAAAGCTATGGCTGCTGCACATCCCATCCAAAGCAAACCATTGGCAGAAATAACCGTTTCGACAAATTTTTCTCCTGCTCCTATACCCACACTGGCAAGAAACAAAGAAATTCCTATTTCACGCAACATATAATTGGCACTTGTAGTGGTGTAGGTTATTAATTTCAACTTGTACCCAAAACGTCCTAACAAAATAGCCACAATCAAAGGGCCACCTGCCAATCCGAGTTTAACCGAAACCGGTATGCCTGGAACAAAAAATGGAATACTCCCCACTAAAACACCTAATAAAATTCCGACAAAAATAGTTATGATAGGTGGTTCGTTCAATTTTTGCAAGGTATTGCCCAATAATTTTTCCACTTTTTCAATGGCGTCCAATTCTCCAACTACCATTACTCTGTCTCCTACCTGTAATACCAAATCGGGTGTTCCCAACAAATCAACACCTGAACGATTTACACGGGTAATATTTACACCGTAAATTGTACGTAATTTCAGCGAGCCGATAGTCTTCCCGTTGATTTTTCCGTGCGTAATCACAATTCTTCTGGAAACCAGTTTTTCTTCGGATATTTTCCAATCCATTTCCACTTTTTCTCCAATATAGGATGTTATGCGTTCAATATCTCGCGAAGAAGCAACTATCAGCAAAATATCGTCTTTGTATAACATGGAATCGCCTTGAGGAATAAAAAATTCTCCATTCCGCATTAAACGCGAAACAATAAATGGCCTTCCAACAGCCCGTTTCACATCCGTAACTGTATGATTAAAAACCTTTTCATTTTTTACCTGTACAGAAATTTTTTCGACCTGTTCTTCGTCCACTTCACTGGCTTTTTTTATTTGTTCGGTTTCCTTGTGAAAATCCACTTTAAAAATTATTCGCAGTAATACCATTGAAAAAATAATTCCCAATACTCCTATCGGGTAAGCTACCGCATAACCCAAAGCAATTGGCGGAATTTCTGCACCCGGTGAAGATCCAAAAACATGCCGTAATGCTTCCTGAGCGGCTCCCAAGCCCGGAGTATTGGTAACCGAACCGGAAAGTATGCCGACCAGCATGGGCATGGACACTTTACCATGAAGAAGATAATATAGGGCTATCACTATTCCTACACCCAGCAGCACAATCATGGTCGACAATAAATTGAGCAGCATCCCACCTTTTTTGAAAGAAGAAAAAAAAGATGGTCCTACTTGAAGGCCAATGGAATAAACAAACAAAATCAAACCGAAATTTTTAATAAACTCCAAAACTTCCGGATTCACGCTTAATCCCAAATGACCTACAAATAAACCTACAAAAAGGACAAAAGTAACTCCCAACGAAATCCCAAAAATTTTAATTTTTCCCAAAAGGATACCCAAAGAAATGACAAAAGCAAACAACAAAATGGTATGTGCAATACCATCATTCAACAAAAGCGAAAGGAACCACTCCATAAAATTATTAAAAAATTGATTTTCAAACAAATAAATTAAAATTGTCCTTATTGAAAAATGAAAGCAAATTTAAACAATTTTCAGCATTGGATAAAATATATATTCAATTGCTTCTAAATTTGATCGAACACTTCAATATACTTAAAATGAAACAGATAAACAAATAATTGTAGCATTCGTTTTTTATTCAGACAAAAAAAATTACTTTTGCATTAAAAATAGTGGTACATTTCAGAAATAAGGTACATTACAAGCATATCAATAAAATAAACATGGAAGAAAATACTGGTAAAACCGTAAAAAAAAGAGTGCTTTTTATCGATCGGGACGGTACCATTATAGTTGAACCTTCTGAAACTTTTCAAGTTGACAGCTTGGAACAGCTCGAATTTTTGCCCGGCGTTATCCGCAATTTATATTTTATTCGTCAGAGAACCGATTTTGAGTGGGCAATGGTGTCCAATCAGGATGGTTTGGGGACTTCGGCTTATCCGGAAGAAAATTTCGAAAAAGTTCAATCCAAAATGTTGAAAATTCTCGAAAACGAAGGAATAATTTTCGACAAAATTTTTATTGACAAATCTCTGCCTGAGGAGAAATTGCCAACGCGTAAACCCGGAACTGCCATGTTGAAGGAATATTTTTCGGCAAATTATGACTTGGAAAATTCGTATGTGGTTGGCGACAGAATAACCGATGTGGAATTGGCAAAAAATCTCGGCTGCAAAGCAATTCTTCTCAATGAAGATCCTGAAATTCTGCAGGAATCGAAGTTGAAAAAAGTCTGCGTGTTGCAAACAACCTCTTGGGACGAAATAGCTGCATTTATCTTTGCAGGGGAAAGAACCGCCACCATACAACGAACTACGAAAGAAACCGATATTTTTATTCACCTGAATTTGGATGGCTCAGGAAAAGGAAATATTTCTACCGGTTTGCGTTTTTTCGACCACATGCTCGAACAAATTGCCCGTCATTCGGGTTGCGACTTGACCATTCAAGTGAAAGGAGATTTGGAAGTTGACGAACATCATACCATCGAAGATACCGCTATTGCTTTGGGAGAAGCTTTTGCCAAAGCATTGGGAGACAAGCGCGGAATAGAACGCTATGGATTCTGCTTGCCAATGGATGATAGTCTTTGTTTGGTTGCCATCGATTTTGGAGGACGAGCATGGCTGACTTTCGATGCCATTTTTAAAAGGGAATATATCGGCGATTTTCCTACCGAAATGATTTTTCACTTTTTCAAGTCGCTGAGCGATGCGGCAAAAATGAATCTTTACGTAAAAGCACTTGGCGAAAATGAACATCACAAAATAGAAGGAATTTTCAAAGCATTGGCCAAAGCTATTAAAATGGCTGTAAAACGAGATATTTACCAATTTGAACTTCCTACAACCAAAGGAATTATCTAATTTTTAACTTATCGACCTATCATTATTGATCATGGATTTTAAAAGAAATTCTGCAAAATTTTTCTTTTTGATTTTTTTACTTATCGTTCAATTTCCACTCCACGCACAAATTTTTCCTGACCAGCCGCGTTTGGTAATTGGTATTGTGGTGGACGGATTACAGGAAAAACACATCGATTTGCTTTGGCAACGTTTTGATGCAAACGGTTTTAAAAAAATCATTGAAAAAGGTACTGCCTTTGAAAATATGGAATATAACATTGTGTCGGCCGGAAATGCTTCGGATATTGCAACCCTGATGACCGGCACTACACCTTATTATCACGGAGTTACAGGAAATAATTTCTATTCCAGAAAACAGGGAAATGTTCAATCTGTGATTTTCGACGAAAACGAACCGGGCATAGGAACAAAACAAACCGTTTCTGCCCATCAACTTTTGGCCAGTACCATTACGGATGAATTGATGCTGACCTATCCGAAACAATCAAAAACTTATGCTATCGCCATCAATGCTGAAGATGCCATTATGTTGGGTGGACATACAGCCAACAGCGCTATGTGGCTCGACGACATCAACATGAAATGGGTAACCACTTCGTATTATACCGATGGTTTGGCTGCCAGCGCCGATGAAATGAATGTGAACGGACAAATCGAACAATATGCTTCGTCCGTTTGGGAACCGATGTACTCGCCCAATACTTATTTGTTTCCTTCAGCGAACGAAAACAAAAAAAACGGATTTCAGTATTTTCCCAACAGTAAAAGAAAAGGATCCAACCTGCCCATTTTAAAAAATACGCCCAATGCCAATGCTTTGGTTGCCGATTTGGCTTTAAAAATTTTTGAAAAGGAAAATCTGGGACAGGATACTTATCCCGATATGCTGCTCTTGCAATTTAACGTAAAAACTCCCTATGAAAAAACATTTGCGCTAAAAACTGCCGAAAAGGAAGATATGTATTTGCGCTTGGACAAAGATTTACAATATTTATTTCAAAAAATCGACAGCAAAATAGGCTTGTCCAACACGTTAATTTTCATTCTGGGTACCCAAACCTCTGCTCATACACCTTTAGAATTGGGCGAAAATAAAATTCCTGCAGGATATTTTAACGGACGTCGATCGATGGCTTTGCTCAACACTTATTTAATGGTGCTTTACGGACAGGAACGTTGGGTGGAAGGTTATTACGGAAAAAACATTTTTTTGAATCGACAGAAAATCGAAGAAAAAAAAATCAATTTGCAGGAAATTCAGCAGGTAGTTGCCGATTTCATGCACGAGTTTGAAGGAATCCAGTCGGCTTACACTTCTTATCAGATTGTTAATCTTACTGATCCATCCAACAGGGAAATGTCGAAACTGCGCAATTCATTTCAAAAAAGCAGCAAGGGAGATGTGATCATTACTTTGCTTCCCGGCTGGCTCGAGCTCGACGACAACAACAATCCCATAGGTGAGTCGAATGCGGTTATTTCTTCAACACCAGTTTATTTCTACGGATGGAACATCGAACCAAAAAAAATTGCAGCAATCCATTCGATTATTGACATAGCTCCTACCATTTGCAAAATTTTGAAACTTCCTTTTCCCAACGCAACTACCGGAAAACCTTTGGAAGAAATTATCAACAAGTAAAAATTTTTTTAGCAGATAATGAAAAAATACGATTTCGACGAAATTATCGACAGAACGAACACCAATGCCGTTAAAATAGAAGCTTGTCGGTCAATGTTTGGAACGTCGAACGTTATTCCTTTGTGGGTAGCCGATATGGATTTTCGTACTCCCGATTTCATTTTGGATAGTATCCGTAAACGCTGTGAACATCCCATTTTGGGATATTCTGTTCCTCCCAAAGATTATTTTCCATCCATTATGAATTGGCTGAAAGAAAATCATGGCTGGGAAGTTAAAAAAGAATGGCTGGGATTCATGCCGGGTGTGGTGCCGGGACTTTCTTTTGCCGTTCAGCAATTTTCTGCCGAAAACGATGAAATTGTTATTCAGCCACCGGTATATTTTCCTTTTATGCATGTGGTAGAAAAAAACAACAGAAAATTGATATTCAATCCGTTAAAAGAGGTTGAAGGAAAATTTCAGATGAATTTTGAAGATTTGGAGAAAAAAATTACTTCAAAAACAAAAATGTTGATTTTGTGTAATCCTCACAATCCCGGAGGAAGAAGTTGGGGAAAAGAAACTTTGCAACAATTGGCTGAAATTTGTGCCAAACATCATCTGATAGTTGTGTCGGATGAAATTCATGCCGATATGACGTTGCCCGGAAATGTGCATGTGCCCTTTGCTTCGGTATCGGAACGAGCAGCAAATATCAGTTTGACTTACATGTCGCCAAGCAAAACATTCAATATCCCAGCGCTGCAAACTTCCTATTTCATTATTCCCAATGAGGAGCTTCGAAATGGATTGAAAAATTTTCTCGATCGTTCGGAACTCGACAACGGAAATATTTTTGCTTACCTCTCTACCATTGCCGCCTACACGGAAGGAAAATGGTGGAAAATGCAAATGCTTGATTATGTTCAGGGAAATATCGATTTTGTCATTCAATTTTTGCAGAATGAAATTCCACAAATCAAACCCATGAAACCAGAAGCTTCCTTTTTAATTTGGCTCAACTGTTCAGATTTGGGTATGAACGAAGAAGAATTATTCCAATTTTTTGTACACAAAGCCGGATTGGGTTTAAATCAGGGCATAACTTTCGGACCCGGAGGTGAACAGCATCTACGACTGAATGTGGCTTGCCCTCGAAGTACCTTAGAAAAAGCAATGAATCAATTGAAAAACGCAGTTAGAAATCTATAAATCAATATCTATGTGGGGAACTCTGGTAAATGCACTGGCCGTGATTGTGGGTGGAAGTGCCGGTTTGTTGCTAAATAAAAAAATGCCTCAACGTATCCAAACTATTTATTTTCAAGTAATTGGACTTTTTACCATTGGAATCGGAATTACAATGGTAGTTGGTATGAAACATATTTTGCTGATTGTTATGAGTTTGGTGATTGGTGTTTTGATTGGGGAATGGATGCATTTGGAAAGCAGACTGGAAAAATGGAGTGAATCACTGAAAAAGCGTTTTCAAATTGGCAGTGAGCAATTTTCGGAAGGGTTTGTTACGGCATTTTTATTGTTTTGCATTGGATCCATGACTATTTTGGGATCTATTCAGGAAGGACTGACCGGTTCGCCAGATTTGCTGTTCACCAAATCGCTAATGGATGGATTTTCTGCCATTATTCTGGCTTCGGCTTTTGGTGTCGGAGTAATTTTTTCTTCCATTCCGCTCCTTATTTTTCAAGGTGGACTTACACTGCTGGCTATGGCTGCATCTTCTTTTTTTACTCCCGATTTAATCAACGGGATTTCCAACATTGGCGGAATTTTACTGATTGGTTTAGGAATCAATATCCTCGAAATCAAAAAGCTTGCCATCACCAACATGCTCCCTTCACTCGTTGTAGTTATCCTTTTAATATGGGGTTTTGCATAAAATTCGTTGTAAATTAAAAATTTCGCTCCTGAATTTCACTTTCAATGAAGAAAAAAGCCCGAGACAACCCGGGCTTAATTTTTTTACTACAAATAAAAAACATAATTTCGGAAAAAGGCTATGGTTGCTGCTATGATAACCAAAACCATTGAAAGCAAAATGGCTGCAATAATCAGAACAGCCCAAATAACCAGCTGCAGAGCATTGGACCCGGTATCGTATTCGGTTGTTTTGGAACCATCGCTCCATGTTTTTTCGGTGTAATAATCTACTGCCACTGCGGATGCTGCTGCTCCCATGATAAAAGCAATAATTTTGCCGAAAGCTCCACCCGAATTATGTTTTCGATTTGCAACCACATAATTGGGTGCAAAATTGGAAAGTATATAAGCTATGGTCGGTAAAAACATCACCACCGCTCCTATTGTGCCTTTGGTATCGAGATGATTTTTTGCAAGCAGAAAATATACCACCGGAAAAATCAGCGATAAAACTGCCAAAAACCAGTTTCCATAAAATTTTCGTTTGCTGAGTTTGTTGAGCAAGCCTCCCAAATCATTCATACGGTCAATTACTTCATTATCGGTCGGTTGATAAGATTTTGCCATGTTTAAGGCACGATAGGTAGTTTTAAAATGTTTTCGTTTGGTTGGCGAACGGAAAATCTGTCCGTTTTCTTCACTGACGGGTTCCCAAGTATCAAAAGCTTCTTCCACACATTCCGAAGCCAACCGATTGGCATCCTCCTTTTCACTGTCGATACGGGCATTTTTGCTGTCGGCACTGAAGGAAGTATTATTTGCAGTTTTTATCGGTTTGTATCTTTTTTCGGTTATAAGTACCACAATCATATAAATGACCGAAACGAAAAGGAAAATAATCAATCCGGCAAGCAAAACTTTCTGAATAGTTTCATTTCGTTCCATTCTCTTTTGTGCATCAGCAAAGGAAATTCCACTAATCGACGACAACTCATCGGAAGAAAGCGCCTTGTTGTAAACCCGAATTTCGTCCACCTGTCCTTTAAAAGCCCGGTTGTATGGCGAATTTTGCGTGTTTCCAATAATCAGGAAATTGCTTTTTTTTGTAAAAACTACCGGTTTCGATTCGTAGTATTCGTCATTGACATAAAGCCGTAAGGTAGAATCATTTGCGTTGGCCGTCATGGCAATAAAATTCCATTTGTCTTTCTTTAATGTCGCACTTCGAAGCGATGCAAAATAAGGATTTTTCAGAGAATCCAATTTATTGAATCCACATATTACGGCACCTTTAGAAATTTGAAGCGATCGGGAACTGAATTTTTTTTCATTATTTACCGGAAGTGTCGAGCCAAAAAGAAATCCATCTGGACGTCCGAAAACCCATGCCGTATAGGTAATTTCGGGAAGGTTTTGAGGTGAAATATCCAGATGTGTTTTAAGTCCTTGAGCATTTCCATCAAATACCACAGCCGTGCTGTCTTTACCATCCTTGCCAGTCGTCCATTTGTAATAGTAATTGCCGGGTTGGCTTTTCAATTTTAAGTGATTATTATCGGAAACCGAATTTTTGCCGTTTCCATTCAATTCGTAAAAAAGAATCAGATGAGACGACAGCGTGTCCTGATTCTGGGAAAAAATTGCCTGCATGCAAAAAAGCATGAGCGTCAGTAAAACAGTGATTTTCGTTTTCATGGTTTAAATTTAATTGTTAAAAAAATGTTTGCATTTTGCCTGTAAACAAACAAAAAAACAATTTATCTACACGCAGTTTCTTATTTGAATTGATTTTTCATACTGACTTACAAAAACAACACTAATTTTCAAATTCTGTCGAAATGCCCTCTCACAGTCAAGAAAATTTTCAAAAAGCTGTAATATCAAAATTCGATTACCTCTTTTTCAGCTTCAGAATAAAAAGTATCTATTTCCTGTTGAATTTCAATGGTATAATTCAATGCCGAAATTATTTGCGAATAATGAACAAAATCATCCATTTTTCTTCCCTTTCTGTCTTTCAGATATTTTTGAAGTACCCGATAACCTCCAACCTGATAGTCCCAAACCTGAGGTGCTACATTATCGAAATATTTTTCCGAATTGATGTAAATCCGACTTTCTTCCGGGCGAAAAATTATTTCTTCTATAACGTCATTTTCGCCTTCGCCCTGAAATTTGGAAACAAGCGTATTGAGTCGACTGCTTTTCATCAAATGTAAATCCACCAATTCATTTCCCAAAGCAGCCATTTTGCTGAAAACCTTGTAATCAGTTGTGAAAGGCACACGTGGAAAATCGATTTTCAAAAACTCGGCATATTTTTCACGATAAATATTGCTGTAAAAGACGGCATAAATATAATACAGAATTTCTTCGGGCGTAAGTTCATGCCCGTAGTTTTGGTTCAATGTTTGATAAATCTTTTTGTCGATATTGGGCTCTTTGTTGCTATTCCCGTATTCGGTTTCCGGTTCAAACAACATCATCATGTATTGCGTGCGGGATTTTTTTGGAGTATGCTCATTGTAAAGATAAAGGGGAAAAGCATAACAAATTTCGCTTGTTTTATTTGATATATAGCAACTTTCGATTAACTTATCGGAAACTAAACTATGTTGCCATGTTTCTCCGGACTTTACTTGTCTTACTGTCGTTATTGAAAGATTTTCTTTCAGTATATGAGACATAATCTGCTTCACAGTTCTCCAAACCAATGAATCGTGCCAAAAAATATATCGATGATCAAATGGTCGGTAAATAAAATCAAAAATAAAATTTTCCAACTCATTATCAGGAATATCTTGTAACATATTCCATGCTTTACGAATGTTCCAACCTATTTTTTTGTTAATATGAAAAAATTGATAGAGTTCGTTATCACTAAATTTTGAGTTTTTAAAAAGTCTTATTTTGTTCAAAAGAGCTTCTTTTCTGAAATCTATAACGAAATTATCTCTGGCAGTTGTTATGCCAACACCATTTACAGGAAAAATTTCGTTTATTTGCTTCCATTTCAAATAATATTTGATGTTTTGCGTATTTCTCGGAATAAAGAAATACCACGGACTTTCAGGTTTCAGCAACTGATAATTTTTAATTTCCAATTGATGGGCATCCAGCCAGTCGTATTTACTTTGCCGTTTGCCAAAAAGTTCGGCATGATAAACCTTGCAGTCGGATTTCTCCTTTTGTTTTACAAAAATGGCTATTGCCGTTCCCTGACGAATATCAAAAACATTTTCATCTTTTCCTCCATCCGGCGCTGTTTCTTTTTTCAGACTGTTGCCATGCAAGTCGAGAATGTATATTTCATTGAAAGTTTTCATCAAACTTTGCCTCATTCCGCGAAAAGTCGGATTATCGAGATAACTGTGGTTGGTAATCATACCCACTACACCAAAACCGGCTTTTTGAATTTTCCACTGAGCGAAACGCAAAAATTTGACATAATCGTCCTGTAACCATTTCGGATTTTTCTCTCCGAGCGTTTTGCCGTCCACTTCATAATAGCTTTGAGCTCCATCAATATTTTGTTTAAGCAGTTTTTCCGTCCATTCGTTGACATTGGCCGAAATTCCGCTGTAAGGAGGATTTCCAAGAATTACCAGAACGGGCTGTTCCTTTTTAATTTTGCCTGCCAAATGACTTTCTTCACTCAACGAACTGAGGCCGGGAATGGAAATTTGCTCCAACTCATCCATTTCCAACGTATTGGTCAAATAAAGTTTAAACCTTTCCTCATCATTGAGTTTGTAACCCAGCTCTTCCAGCAAAAAACTCATTTTTAAATGTCCAATGGCGTAAGGCGCCATCATTAGTTCAAAAGCAAAAAAGTTCTCCAAAACCTGATTACGGATAAAATTGTTTCGTCCACCACTCCCATATTTTTCGGTAAATTCTTTTACAGCCAACTTTACGGCTTCAGCAGGGAAAGTAAGCGTTCCTGCTGCCGGATCAAGCAAGGTAACATTTTTGGAAGCCAGTCCGTCAGGCATATCGAAATGCGTTTTCAAAAGTTCGTTCACCGACCGCACAATATATCTAACAACAGGTTCAGGCGTATAGTAAACACCTCGTTTTTCACGGATGGAAGGATCGTAAGCTGTCAAAAAAGTTTCGTAAAAATGAACAATTGGATCTTGCCCCTTGCCTTCTTCAAAATAATCTTCCAGAATTTTCCTTACATCCGTAACGCTCAAAACTTCAGCAATATCGTCTACAATGACTTGTAAAGGTTTGGGTGGATCTTCCAGTGAAATAAATCGAAAAACGTCACGTAGAATGCCAATGGTATTGGGAATATATTTGAAAGCGAGCTCGCGATTGAAGGAATTATCAGAACGCGTACGGGCAGCAAACAATCCGTACGTCAATGTTTGAGAATACAAATCGGCAAAAGCTTCTTTTGTCAAAGTTCCAATCAGATATTTCCGAAAAGCTTCATAAAAACCAAGAATAGCTTTTTTACCACGTTTTTCTTCTTCATCGAGTTCGATACTTACCACTTCATCACGCAAGAATCGGGTGCGTTTTGCCAACTCTGTTGCCAGCGATTGAGCATTGCGTACGTGAGGCAGCGAAAAGGAAAAAAACGTATCGAGCAAATCGAAAAAAACCGTTTCGTTTTCTACCGGAGGAGCAGTTTTTAGCTTTCTTGCCAACTCAGGTCGTCCAACCAGAACTTGTTTTATCAACTCTCCATTTCGATAAAGCCGAAACTCGTAAAAATTGGTAAGGATAACATTCGGAAAAGTTTCGCGGTAACGTTTCAACTGGCCTGAAACTTCGATTCTGTCAAGATTTGTAACAGAAGGGTCTTTGGCTTCAATATAGCCGGTAATATGATTTTTCCCGTCCCAAATACGAAAATCGGGATTGCCGGCTTCGGTTGGTTTGGGTAAAACAGTAATGTCAACCTTATTTGTCTGACGTTCATCAGTATAATTCAGCAACAAATCTTTCAAATGCCCGTAATAACTCTCTTCACGTGCATCACCTTGATTAAAAGTCGCTTGAAGGCTGTTTAAATACTGTTTCAGCATAAAATAAATAACATGGGAAAAACACAATTAAAAAACTCAATCACTCAAAGAGATTGGAAAAAAACATGTGTAAAAGAAATGAAATATAGCGTGTTGCTTGTAAAGACAAAGAAATGAAGAGAAAAATTAGGGTTTCATGAACCACTAAAATAAAAAACTTTTGAAAAAAAGCGGAAAGTGAGAGATTCGAACTCTCGGTACAGTTACCCGTACAACGGTTTTCGAGACCGTCCCGATCGACCACTCCGGCAACTTTCCGGTCAACAAAATTTTATGTTGCAAAAATACAGTTTTTTTTCTAATATTAAAGAAAAATCTCGGACAAAACCAAAAAAATCATTTTCATAAAATATAAATACTGTCGTTTTGATAGGATAATTTTAAATTTAACAACAATACAAATAAATTTCTTCCGAAAAAAATAAAAATGTCAACAGTCATCATAAGAAAAATAATAAAAAATATTGCAAAATTTCCGCTTTTTGATATACAGATATTACTATTTTGTTATAACTTTGCAACCGAAAACTATAAAAAATAAAAAACATAAACAAAATGAAAGTAGAACAGGTAATTGACAATTTGAAAAGGAGATTTCCCAATGAGCCGGAGTATTATCAGGCAGTACAGGAAGTATTGGAATCTATTGTAGATGTTTACAATGCTCATCCCGAATTTGAAAAACAAAATTTGGTAGAACGCTTGGTTATTCCGGACAGAATTTTATCTTTCCGCGTAACTTGGGTTGACGACAAGGGCAACATTCAAACCAACATGGGTTACAGAGTGCAGCACAACAACGCCATTGGACCTTACAAAGGTGGTTTGCGTTTCCATCCTTCCGTATATCCCGGAATTTTGAAATTTCTTGCTTTTGAACAAACTTTTAAAAACGCCTTAACTACTCTACCAATGGGTGGAGCTAAAGGTGGTTCCGATTTTAATCCCAAAGGAAAATCGGACGCTGAAGTAATGCGTTTTTGCCAGGCATTTATGCTTGAATTGAACAAAATTGTCGGTCCTGATACCGATGTACCTGCCGGCGACATAGGCGTTGGCGGACGCGAAATCGGTTATATGTACGGCATGTACAAAAAACTCAGAAATGAAGCCAATGGTGTTCTTACAGGGAAAGGTCTCGAATTTGGAGGTTCACTGATTCGTCCCGAAGCCACCGGATACGGGAACATCTACTTCTTGATGAATATGCTGAAAACAAAAGGTATTCACGATCTGAAAGGTCAAGTGGTTGCCATTTCCGGTTCAGGAAACGTTGCAACCTACACTGCCCAGAAAGCACTCCAACTCGGAGCCAAAGTTATTACTTTTTCCGACAGCAACGGTTATATTTATGACCCGGATGGCATCGATGAAGAAAAACTGGCTTACGTTTTCGAACTGAAAAATGTTTATCGTGGACGTATTAAAGAATATGCCGAAAAATATGGCTGCAAATATGTTGAAGGTGCACGTCCCTGGAGCGAAAAATGTACTATCGCTTTGCCTTCGGCTACGCAAAACGAAATAACAGGCGAAGATGCCGAAATGCTTGTTAAAAATGGTTGTATTGCCGTTTCCGAAGGAGCCAATATGCCTTCAACTCCTGAAGCCGTTGATGTGTTCCTGAAAAATAAAATTCTTTATGCTCCGGGTAAAGCGGCCAATGCCGGTGGAGTTTCCGTATCAGGATTGGAAATGACTCAAAATTCCATGAGATTGAATTGGACAAGAGAAGAAGTGGATCAAAAGCTTCAGCAAATTATGCAAAATATTCACGAAGCTTGTGTAAAATACGGAACTGAAGCCGACGGATATGTAAATTATGTGAAAGGTGCAAACATTGCCGGATTCATGAAAGTTGCAAAAGCCATGATGGCTCAGGGCATCATTTAAGCAATTTTTTTAAAAAACAGGAAAAGAGGTTCTCCGATAATTTTCGAGAACCTTTTTTTATTCTACTCAAAGGAAAAACAAGCTGACGCCTGCTATGCTGACAAATGCTCCGATTATCTGTGGAATGGTGATTCTTTCTTTAAACATAACTGCCGAAGGCCAAATGATAAACACCGGAACCAGTGCCATTAATGTGGAAGCTATGCCGGTTTTTGTATGTTGAATGGCAAACATGGATAACGCCACGCCTACAAACGGGCCGAAAAATGTGCCTACCGTTACCGATTTTAATGCGGATTTGTTTGTAAAAGCGGCTGAGACTTGCTTCCATCGACCCAAAAAAGTGATAAATAAAGCAAAACAAACTAGTCCAAACAGGGCTCGTATTTGAGTAGCTGCAACAGGATCGTAATTTCCAATTCCTTTTTTGCTTAAAATTAATCCTACCGCCTGTCCCAAAGCACCTCCAAAAGCCAGTAAAAAACCTTTAAAAGGAATATTCAGCTTCAAATTCCGATTTGAAATGGCTATGATAATCCCTGTTACACATATCACTATGCCAAGAATACTTTTCAACGAAAGCTTTTCATCCAAAAAAAACCAACCGATTAAAGCCGTCAACATGGGACACAAGCTCATAATCAACTGTGCTGTACGCGAACCAATCACCATATAGGATTTGAAAAGGAACAAATCGCCCAAAAAGAAACCTATAATACCCGAAAGTCCAAGCCAGAACCATTGATAATGTGTAGCATCAGTGGGAAAGAAAAAGCCGCGTGTAAAAAAAGTAGTGATACCCAGAAATACCACTGCCAACGATAAACGAATCACGTTCACCGTAAGTGAACCGATTTTATGACCGGCTTTCTCAAAAAACAAAGCACTCATTGTCCAACAGAGCGCTACCATTAGTCCTGCTATTTCTCCTATATGGGAAAACACTTTTTTTTAAATTTATGATTGGGTTAAACAATATTTTTTGCAAAAAATTTTTGCAAAGATAATTCAAAAAAACTCAGGTCGTTCATAATTTGTAAATATGCTCCTATCTTTTTACTTGTCAACGAAATAACATAATTATTTTTGTTCGCATAAAAAAGAAATGCAATTATTTGGCTAACTTTGCAAAAAATTTTGGATTTTATTGTTTTTCAAAACTGATTACTTCAAAAATGCCCACAGAAGATTATTTATTGAAATATCTCGAAAAATTGAGCCGCGTCATTGCAGCCATGTTGGGATTTCGCGACAGCGGATTTCCCGAAGATGCATTGAAAATGGCTGACAGTACCTATCGCGAACTTTTAAATTTTGATTTGAAAGAATTATCAATTGAACCGACAGAAAAATTCATCGAAACTGTTCGCAAAGCAAACTATTCGGCTTCCATTTTGGATTTGCTGGTTCAATTGACCTACGAAACTGCCAATGCTTTGGAACAAAATCATCAGTCTGCCGAAGCCAATGGTTTTTACGAAAAAACATTGGAACTGTATCGTTTGCTAAACGAAAAGGATAAAACTTTTTCTTTTGAAAGAGAAATGCGTATTGGCGAAATCAAACAAAAACTTCTGTAACGAGAAATTGTAAAAATTAATTGCATGACTATCTACAAAAACAAAAGACGACCCGAAAAAGAAATGATTTTTGGCATTAGACCGGTACTGGAGGCCATACAGTCGGGGAAAGACATTGACAAAATTTTGTTGCGACGCGACATGAGCAATGAAATTTCACGTGAACTTTTCGCCGCTACCAAAGGACTTCATATTCCGGTGCAATTCGTTCCATTGGAAAAATTAAATAAATTTACCGACAAAAATCATCAGGGTGTTATTGCTTTTACTTCGCCCGTAACCTATCAGCGCATCGAAGATATTATTCCTGCCGTGTACGAAGTCGGGAAAATGCCTTTTATAGTAGTTTTGGACGGAATAACCGATGTACGCAACTTTGGTGCTATCGCGCGAACATGTGAGTGCGCCGGCGTGGACGCTATTGTGATTCCTGCCAAAGGTGGAGTTTCCATTACTTCCGACGCTGTAAAAACTTCTGCCGGTGCTTTGCTTTCGATTCCGGTATGTCGCGAAAACAATCTGTACGAAACACTTCAATTCCTTGCTGATTCGGGTATTAAATTGATAGCTGCCACCGAAAAGGGAGAAAAAAATTATACGGCAATTGATTTTAACGAACCCACTGCCATCGTTTTAGGTTCGGAAGATGAAGGCATCAGTCCCGAATTATTGCAACTTTGCAACGAAAAAGTTCAAATTCCGATTTTCGGGAACATTTCATCACTCAACGTTTCGGTTGCGGCAGGTATTTTGATTTACGAAGTCATCAGACAACGAGAGCAAAAAAACCAATAAAAATTTTTCCAGCTGTTAACAAAATATTTGCTTCAAAAAGCTTCATTTTTGCATGGAAATTTTGTACGAAGACAATCACATTATTGCCGTAAATAAGACCGTTTCAGAAATTGTTCAGGGAGACAAGACCGGAGATGAACCTCTATCGGAAACGCTGAAAAAATATCTGAAAAACAAATACAACAAACCGGGAAACGTTTTTTTGGGAGTAACTCACCGCCTCGACCGACCGGTTAGCGGAGTCGTATTGTTTGCAAAAACAGATAAAGCATTGTCCAGACTCAATGAAATGTTTCAAAATAAAGAAATAAAAAAAACATACTGGGCAATTGTTCAGCAAAAACCGCCCAAAATGGTCGATACGCTGGAACATTTCTTGGTGAGAAATGAAGCTAAGAACAAAACCACTGCTTTTGATCGGCCGGTAGATAATGCAAAAAAAGCCATTCTTCACTACAAGGTGTTGACAAGTTCCGACTATTATTATTTGCTTGAAATTCAACTTGAAACCGGGCGACATCATCAAATTCGCTGTCAGTTGGCAAAAATCGGCTGTCCTATTCGTGGCGATTTGAAATACGGTTTTCCGCGTCCCAATTCCAATGGAGGCATCAGTTTGCACGCCCGAAAAATTGAATTCGTTCATCCCGTCTCGAAAAATTGGATAAAAATTGTTGCTCCTGCGCCCCAAGACGACAAACTTTGGCAATTTTTTGAAGAATCGCAAAAAGAAAAAGAATAATTTTTACAATTCATCCCAACAAACATGAACTTTCAGCGAAAACCCGATTGGATAAGGACCAAATTACATAGCGAAGCAACTTTTTCGGAAGTGCAACAAATAATCGAAAAAAACGGATTGCATACCATCTGCACCAGCGGACGCTGCCCCAATCAAAGTGAATGCTGGAATAAAGGTACGGCTACGCTCATGATTTTGGGAGAAATATGCACACGTGCCTGCCGTTTCTGCAACACCCTCACCGGTCAACCATTGCCTCCTGATACTACAGAACCTGAACGAATTGCTCAAAGCATACGATCATTGCATTTGCGTCATGCCGTCATCACTTCGGTGGACAGAGACGATTTGCCCGATAAAGGTGCATCCCATTGGGCAAAAACCATTCGTGCGGTGAAAATTGTCAATCCGGCTATCACCCTCGAAACGCTGATTCCCGATTTTGATGGCGAAACAACGTTGCTCGATTTGGTTATTGCCGAAAAACCGGATATTATTTCACACAATCTCGAAACTGTCAGTCGATTGACGCCTAAAATTCGTTCCAAAGCAAAATACCAAACAAGCCTGAAAGTGCTGCAATATGTTTCTTCCTGCGGAATAACGGCCAAAACAGGAATCATGGTTGGTTTGGGAGAAACCGAAGACGAAATATTTTCATTGATGGATGATGCATTGAAAGCGGGTTGTTCCGTTCTGACCATTGGACAATATTTGCAACCGTCGCGAAAAAATATTCCCGTTCATGAATACATATCTCCAAAAAAATTTGAAGAATATCGGCAAATCGGTTTGGCAAAAGGATTCCGACATGTTGAAAGTGGACCTTTCGTGCGATCTTCCTATCACGCCGAAAAACACGTTTTGTAAAAACGCTTTGCCATAAAGAAATTTTTCCGGTTATTCATTAAATGTAATGAGGGTACCATTGTCCTGCAGTATATTTTTGGATTTCATCTTGATCATAAAATATTGGAAATCAGTTAATTTATATGAAAAATTTTACTTTTTTATAAATCAACAAGTATGTTTTTCTCGCAAGATATCAGTTCGTCAGACCAAATAGAAATCATTTTTTATTCAAAACTTAAATAAGGTTCGATTTTTTTCAATTGTTCTTCAGTAAATTCCGACAGGTTTTTCAGCTCGCCGAATTGATGCAGTTTGCCTTTCTTTCGCCTTAACTCGTAAATGGCTTTTGCCTGATAAAAGTTGATATAGGGATGTTTGTTCAAACGGTCGACAGAAGAAGTATTGACTTTTATTTTTTCTATCAAATTCGGATTGACGGTGCAGAAAGGTTTGATTTTTTCCAGATTTTCCGGTGTCATTCCGTAAATTTCCGAAAGTTGATCGACAGAAAAAAATCCACCCGTATTTTGTCGAAATCGAACAATGCTTTTTGCATAATATTTACCGATTCCTTTCACTTGCATCAAAAGGGTGGTGTCGGCAGAATTTAACTCTACCAATGAAGTCGGATTTTCTTTGACAGCCTTTTCGCCGAGATTGACGGGCGGGTTAGAAAATTTTTCATCTATTTGAATATAAGGAAGTAATTCATTGAATTTCTCAGAAGGAATACCATAAATTTTCGAGAAATCTTCTGCGTTTTTGAAACTGCCGCCTTTGCTTCGGTACTTCAAGATGTTCGAAGCCACATAAGATTTTAATCCAAGTTGAACGAAAGTAGCAGAATCAGCAGTATTAGGATCAAAATTAAAAAGTTCATAATGGTTTTCCTTTTTTGAAAAATCTTTTCGATAGTTCAACCTGTAAGCTGCATACCTTTCTTCAAATTGACGTTGACGTTCAGCTTGTTGAATGCTGTCCAGCGAAAGCAGCGATTTTTTGAAATTTTCCGCCTCAGCAACAAAATTCGTATCGAAAGCATTGGAATTGCTCGGTATGAGATAGGGGAGAGCAAAACGAACAACTGATACCACAAATATCAACACCAGTAAAACAATAATGCCCACTTGTTGTCCTTTGGAAAAATAGAAAAAATCTTTCCACATAGTGCTGAATTTGAGTAAATTTTATTAGAAACCGTTGCAAATTTAAAAAAATTTTTATTAACCTTTCAAATTTTCAGCAAACTGAATGTCTTTTTCTTTCTTCCTATTCCAAAACGGCGGCGATATATTTCATTTTCTGATTTGTGAAGCCGTCATTTTCCGAAAGTGCTTTTCAACAAGTGAATTTTTGTAAATTTTCCCAAAGGCATCTTTTTTTTATGAATTGTATTATCTTTGTGGATGCTTAACGAAATGGGAGTTTTCTGAAAAATAAGGTAATTTCATCAGAATATAATTTATTTTTTAAAGTTCTGATGGAACCCACATGTCTGAATATTATATTCATTCGTGTTTGTGTATGTAATACATGTTGGTTTCTTATTCCTTAATACAAATTATGACAATTTTAAATAAAGCATATGAAAAACGAATTGCTAAAGAAAATTGAAGACAGAAAAATTGTTGTCGGGGTAGTCGGTTTGGGTTATGTAGGTTTACCTTTGGCAGTGGAAAAAGCCAAAGCAGGTTTTAAAACCATTGGCTTTGATGTTCAGCCGCAGAAAGTTGAAATGGTAAATGCCGGGCATAATTATATTGGCGACGTAGTGGACAGCGATTTGGATGAACTGGTAAAAAAAGGAATGCTTTCGGCTACTACCGATTTCAGCTTTGTAAAAGACGTCGATTTTATTGCTATATGTGTTCCTACACCGCTCGATGAACATCAACAGCCCGACATCAGTTATGTAAAAAGCTCTGCCGAAGCCATAGGCAAGTTTCTAAAAAAAGGAACTATCGTTGTGTTGGAATCTACAACTTATCCGGGAACAACTGAAGAATTAATAAAACCAATTCTTGAAGAGGAGTCGGGATTGAAATGCGGTATCGATTTTTATTTGGGTTTTTCTCCCGAAAGAGTAGATCCCGGAAATTTGATTTATAAAACCAAAAATACGCCCAAAGTGGTTGGGGCTATTGGGGAAGATGCATTGGAAGTGATTGCTGCCATGTACAGGGCTGTGTTGGAAGGTGATGTATTCACCGTTTCGAGCCCTGCTGTGGCCGAAATGGAAAAGATACTCGAAAACACGTATCGAAACGTAAATATCGGCTTGATAAACGAACTCGCCATGCTGTGTCATAAAATGAATATCAATATATGGGAAGTGATTGAAGCAGCCAAAACCAAACCTTATGGTTTTCAGCCTTTTTATCCCGGCCCGGGTTTGGGAGGACACTGCATTCCGCTCGATCCTTATTATCTTTCGTGGAAAGCTCGTGAGTACGGATTTCATACTTCCATGATTGAATCTTCTATGATGATCAATGACCGCATGCCCGAATATTGTGTAGAACGAGCCAGTAAAATTCTCAATCGCTCTAAAAAAGCATTGAATGGTTCCAATATTCTGGTTTTGGGTATTGCCTACAAACAGGATATTGACGATTATCGAGAAAGTCCGGCACTGAATGTTATCGATTTGTTGAAATCGGAAGGAGTGAATGTTTGTTATTTTGACCCCTACATTCCTGAATATTTGCGTCATGGTAAAGTTTTCAAAGGAGAAAAAGAACTTACTTCGGCATTGCTGGCCAAAATGGATTTGGTTATTGTTACTGCTGCTCATTCAAATGTCGATTACGATTTTGTTCAGCAACACGCCAAATATGTTTTCGATACCAAGAATGCCATGAAAAATGTCAAAAACAGAACGAATATAGAAATACTGTAACATTGAAATGAACAAAAAAATATGTGTTGTTGGTGGGGGCAAATGGGGACAAAACCATATCAAAACGCTTTATCAATTGGGCAATTTGGGCGCTATCGTTGAAGCCAATGCAGAACGTTTAAACGAATTGCTGAAACTTTATCCCGTAGAAGGATTTACAGAATTGGAACAGGCATTGGAACAAGATTTTGACGGATTTACCGTTGCTGTTCCTGCGCCACTGCATTACGAAGTGGCCAAAAAGATTATTGAAAGTGGAAAGTCAGTATTGGTCGAAAAACCCATGACTTTGTCAGCCGAGACTTCCAAAGAACTTGTTGAACTGGCTCAAAGGAAAGGCGTTCAATTGATGGTGGGTCATGTATTGCTTTTCCATCCGGCTATTCGAAAAATTAAGGAGATAATTGACAGTGGAGAATTGGGAAATCTTTATTATCTTTATTCCAACAGGTTGAATCTCGGCACGGTTCGTACGGAAGAAAACGTGTTCTGGTCGTTTGCCCCGCACGATATTTCGGTTTTGGATTATTTTGTGGGTCATCCGGCTGAAAAGATTGTTTCAAAAGGTTCAAAATTTCTTCAGGAAGAAGTTTACGACGTTACCATTACTCAACTGGATTATCCGAATAATGTTCACGCTCATATTTTTGTATCGTGGCTTCATCCGTTTAAAGAACAGCGGCTGGTGGTCATTGGTAGCAAAGGAATGGTCTCCTTTGATGATGCTACGGCTGAAAAAGAGATTAAATTTTACGACAAACGAATTGATTTTGAAAAGGGAATTCCAGTGAAAGTTGAAAATCCTACCAGAATCATTCCTTATGAACAAAAACAACCACTCTCCGAAGAATTGAAATATTTTATCGAACATCTGGATAAAAAAATAGAAATAGCCGATGGACAATCGGGTTTGGAAGTGGTAAAAGTGCTGGAAGAAGCAGAGAAAAAGATACAGGTAGGGTAGGAGATAGTAGTTTTGAGTTATGAGTTTCGAGTTTAGAGTAAAGAGTCAAGAGTCAAGCGTTGCAAGATTTGGATAAGATTTTTTATTAATGATTTGAAAATCAGCGAGTAAATATTCAGTAGAGACGTAACATGCTACGTTTAAAGAGTTAATATTTTGGAGTTTTGTGTAATAAGTGAGGAGTAAAGAGTTACAAGTTTTGAGTTTAAAGTTCATAGTTTAAAGTTATTATTAGTATTAGTTGTGAGTTATAATAAATTAATTTGTTATTGCTCCTGCATTTTATTAAAACTCAACACTCTGTTTTCTACACTCAATACTCATTACTCAATATTGAAAGACTTAAATTATTGAATAAAAACAAAATACTTTATGGAAAAAGAATATTTTGTACACGAAAGCAGTTATATCGACGAACAGGTAAAAATTGGCAAGGGAACCAAAATCTGGCATTTCTGCCATGTGCAAAAGGGTGCAGAAATTGGTGAAAATTGTTCGTTGGGGCAGAATGTAAACATAGCCAACAATGTGAAAATCGGTAACAATGTCCGGATTCAAAACAATGTTTCCGTTTACGAAGGTGTGGAACTGGAAGATAATGTTTTTTGCGGGCCTTCCTGTGTGTTTACCAATGTAAAAACACCTCGCGCTCATTATCCTGTTCATGGCATTTACGACAAAACGTTGATTAAAAATGGCGCTTCACTGGGAGCAAACAGTACGGTCGTTTGCGGACATACAGTTGGTCGGTCGGCTATGGTAGCTGCCGGAGCCGTCGTTACCAAAAATGTGAAGGATTATGCCCTTGTTGCCGGCATTCCCGCCCGACAGATTGGCTGGGTGTGCGAATGTGGCGAACGATTGGAGGAAGATTTGGTTTGTAAAAAATGCGGGAAAAAGTATCAGGAAACAGAAAACGGATTGAAAGAAATTTATTTATAAGTTGTTGATATGAAACCCACATGTATTGCATACACAAACACGAATGAATATAATATTCAGACAGGTGGGTTCCATCAGACCTTTAAAAAATAAATTATATTCTGATGAAATTTAATTTTTTTTAAAGCGAATGATCAGTCCTAATTGAGTTAAGTTTTCATTAAATGAATTGAAAACCTATTTAAAAATAAAAGGAAATAAGATCTTTACAAATGAGTGTTAAAAGAAAAATATTTTTAATAATCTTTTTGTTTTTAATTGCAACGGGCATATTTTTTCTTATTAAAAATCAATCTTCGTCGAAATATATTTTTAATGAAGGAAAAATTCATGGTACCTATTATCATGCCATCTATATGCATCCTCAAGGAATTGATTTACAGGAAAAAATTGAAGAGCGCATGAAAAAAATAGATATGTCTCTTTCAACTTTTGAACCACAATCTGTAATTTCCCGAATCAACAGAAATGACGATTCTGTCTTGACAGATGATGATTTTGAAACTGTATTCAAAACAGCACAAAAAATTTCTGAAATTACTTATGGCGCTTTCGACATTACTGTTGCACCGCTTGTTAATGCTTGGGGTTTTGGTTTTGATAGCCACGATAGAATTCTGCAACCAAATCTTGATACCATCATGCCTTTTATTGGTTATCAAAAAATCAGGCTTGAGAACCATAAATTGATAAAGGATTATCCTAAAATCATGCTCGATGCAAGTGCTATTGCAAAAGGTTATTCCACAGATATTGCAGCAAATGTTCTCGAAGAGAATGGTTGTAAAAATTATTTGGTCGAAATAGGAGGTGAAATTGTGTGTAAAGGAAAAAACACAAAAGGAGAAAAATGGAAAATTGGGATTGATAAGCCAATCGATGATGAAACCAATACACTGAATGAAATTCAAACGGTGATTTCAATCACCGACAAGGCAATGGCAACTTCAGGAAATTATAGACAATTTTATATAAAGGATGGAAAAAAGTACTCTCATACTATTGATCCACGAACAGGCTATCCGGTCAATAAAAATATATTGAGCGCAACTGTTATAGCTCCAAATTGCATTACAGCCGATGCTTTAGCAACAGCTTTTATGGTCTTGGGAGTCGATAGCAGTCTTATGATTTGTAGAACATTACCGGAAGTAGATTGCTATTTGATATATAACGACCAAAAAGGTAGTAATAAGGTAATATACAGCGAGGGATTTGAAAACTATTTTTCAAAATAATAACCAAAGGAGTTGATCATTCCCGCAAGCTGATCAAAATATTTTTTTATTCTCAGTAAAATAATTACTTTTGCAATATATTTGCTTGTTATGAAAAAATATTTTTTGGTTTTTTCTATTCTGATATTTCTTTTTTCTTCATGTAGCGAGTACCAAAAATTGCTCAAAAGCACCGATATAGAATTAAAATACAATAAGGCTATCGAATATTTCAACAACGGTGATTTTGCTCGTGCTACAACTTTATTCGAAGATATTTCATCTTATTATCGTGGAACTGACCGATCGGAAGATATATTGAATTTTTTAGGTCAGTCGTACTTAGGACAGAAAGATTATTATACCGCTTCCAATTATTATCAAACCTACTTGAAATCGTATCCAAAAGGACGTTACGCAGAAAATGCAAAATTTCTGGTTGGATATTGCTATTATAAAGATTCGCCTGATCCCAGGCTCGACCAAACTGCTACCTATCAAGCTATAGCTTCATTTCAAGAATTTTTGGATTTATATCCCGAAAGTAATAAAGTACCCCAAGTAAACAAATTGCTCGATGAATTACATGATAAATTGGCTTACAAATATTATATGAATGCCCGATTGTATTATAATCTTGGAAATTACATGGGAAACAATTATTTGTCGGCAGTAATAACCGCTCAAAATGCGTTGAAAAAATATCCTTCCAGTTCATACAGGGACGATCTTTCTTTTTTAATTTTACAGGCAAAATTTGCTCAAGCTCAACAAAGTATTCTTGCCAAAAAGGAAGAACGTTATCAGGATACCATTGATGAATACTATAGCTACATCAACGAATTTCCTAACGGCAAATTTAAAAAACAGGCCAATAACATATTTAATGATTGCAAAAAGGCTATCAACTTAAAATAAAATTAGAATATTTATGGATTTTAAAAAAATGAATGTCCCTTCAACAACCATCACACGAGATATAAACCTTATAGGCGAAAAGGTGGGGAATATTTATGAAGCAGTAGTAATTATTAGCAAGCGTGCCAACCAAATTAGTTTGGAAATAAAATCGGAATTAGACAAAAAACTTCAAGAGTTTTCAGCAATGGGTGATAATATTGAAGAAGTATTTGAAAATCGTGAACAAATTGAAATTTCTCGTTATTACGAAAAATTACCCAAGCCAACCTTGATTGCCATTGAAGAATTTTTGGAAGATAAAATTTATTATCGCAATCCGATAAAAGAAAAATTAAAATAGGGTTTCAGCCTTAAACTACTGTTTTTGAAGAATATTTTTCAAAAAAATTGATTTAAATTTATTTCGATATTTTCCTCATTTGTTGTTTGTTATTAATAGCTTCACGCTAATAGCAAACAACAAACGAGGTCATTGAGTTGAATTTAGAAGATTTTCGAGATGCATTCAATAAGTTTATTAAATGTGAGAAGCAGGTGAATGATTTGTACTTAACATTTTCTCAATAGCTTACCTTACTATCATCAATCAATTTGATTTTCACTTATTAAGTTTCTCTCCCCACCAAACTTCGCTTTCCATTTCAGTTAAAAAAATAATATTAAAAACAAAAAAGAGTAAAATTTTGAGTGGGTTGAATGACCCATACGCCTGGAATTTGATTTCTGAAAAAAAACACGTATTTTTGGGCGAACAAAAAACAATTAAAATTTATTTCGAAACATGGCTAAAGAAGTTGCTCAAAATTCGGGAATCATTTATAATTCGTTGACCAACGGAAGTAAAATTGTTGGAACAATCACGGCCGAAAATGATTTCAGAATTGACGGAGAAGTGGAAGGCGAAATTTTTTGTAACGGAAAAGTAGTGATCGGACAAAAGGGTTACCTGAAAGGATCAATTTCGTGCAACAATGCTGAAATTATTGGAACCGTAGAAGGTGAAATATCGGTACAAGACACATTGTCTTTACGTCAAACTGCAAAAGTTACAGGCAACGTAAAAATTAATGTGCTAATCATAGAACCCGGCGCTATTTTCAATGGACAATGTTGCATGAATGAAACAGATTCGATTCAGGAAAGCGAATAAACAACTCGCTTTATTTTCCTGAAACCAATCGAAATTCAACAATTCAATTTTTACCATCAAATAAAATTTGGGAATGGAAAATATCACCTATAAAGCTTTAGTTGTTGAAGAGGATGGTAATCGATACTCAAGAAAAATTAAAGAACTGACAACCGAACATTTGTTTTCGTATGGTGATGTTCTTATTCGGGTTTATTATTCTTCGCTCAATTACAAGGATGCACTGTCTGCCACCGGCAACAAAGGCGTAACAAAAAACTATCCTCACACGCCGGGAATTGATGCGGCAGGTGTAGTTATAGCTTCAAACAACGAAAAATTCCAATCGGGCGAAAAAGTTATTGTTAACGGTTATGACTTGGGCATGAATACGCCCGGAGGCTTTGGAGAATACATTTGCGTCCCTTCCGACTGGATCGTAAAGCTTCCTGAAGGTTTGACACTGAAAGAATCCATGATAATTGGGACGGCAGGATTTACGGCAGGGATTTCACTGACTCGACTCACTGAGCTGGTTTCTCCCGATATGGGTGAAATTATTGTTTCGGGTGGAACAGGTGGTGTTGGTTCCATGTCTCTTTCCATGCTTGCCAAACTTGGCTATCAAACCGTTGCCATTACAGGTAAAATAACCGAAAAAAGTTTTTTTGAAACCATTGGTTGTCATAAGATTCTTCCGCGCAGCGAATTTGAGTCCTTGCCGCAAAAACCGATTCTATCAGCTAAATATGCCGGTGGCATTGATACTGTAGGTGGAGGAATTCTGGAAAATATCATCAAACAGATACAGCCGCTCGGTGCCGTTACTACTTGTGGCAGCATTCATTCCACCGAATTGAATATTTCCGTTTTTCCCTTTATTTTACGTGGCATTTCGCTCATAGGCGTTTCGGCACAAAATTATCCAATGAACTTACGGGAAAAATTATGGAAAAAATTGGCTGCCGACTGGAAGCCCGAACAGCTTTTAAATCTTTACACCGAAATTTCTCTTCCCCAACTTTCAGAAGCTATAGATAACATGTTGCAAGGCAAACTGAAAGGTAGAATTCTTGTCAACCTGACTGCCTGAGAAAATTTACGAATAAAAAAGTCGTCTAAAGTCAAATAACGATAGACGACCGGTTAACATAAAAAATTTGCTGCAAAATTACTTCTTTTTACGCTGGTAAACTGAAAATGTGTAAGGATAAGGGTTTTTTTCATCGGCCGGATGATCTTCTCTGCTGATTTCTTCCCATTCTTCAAAATTAATTTTCGGGAAATAAGCATCTGCCTGAAAATCTCCATGTATCCACGTAATATACATTTTATCTGCCAAATCGATGGTTTGCTTAAAAATGGATACTCCGCCAATAATAAAAACCTCGTCTTCTTTTTCGCACAATTCGAGAGCTTCTTCAATGGAGTTGGCTTCGAAATAGCCTTCACAAATTCCATCGGACAACACCGAAGTTAACACAATATTTTTTCGGTTTGGCAAAGGCCCATTGGGCAAATTTTCAAAAGTGTGTTTTCCCATGATAACTGCATGACCGGTAGTAAGTTTTTTGAAATACTTCAAATCGGCCGGCAAATGCCAAGGCAGTTTATTCAAATTGCCGATGGCATAATTATCGGCAACAGCAGCAATAATTGAAATTTTAGGCATGATAGGTAATTTTTAATCCATATTGATAATTCTCACAAAAACATGCAAACTTACAAAGTTATAAAAAACTTATTGTAAAACCTAAACTATTTTTTCAGAAAATAATTTCAAACAGCTACTTCCCCTTTAATGTGAGGATAAGGGTCATAATTAATTAGCTGAAAGTCGGAATACTGAAAAGAAAAAATATCTTTTACCTCCGGGTTGATCAACATGGTTGGCAAAGGACGTGGAGTTCGCGTAAGCTGCAATTTTACCTGCTCCAGATGATTGGTGTAAATATGGGCATCTCCAAGCGTATGAACAAAATCCCCAGCTTTCAGTCCTGTAACTTGGGCCATCATCATCAGGAGCAGAGCATAACTGGCAATATTAAAGGGAACACCCAAAAAAATATCGGCACTCCGCTGATAAAGTTGAAGGCTCAATTTGCCGTCGGCCACATAAAACTGAAAGAAAGCATGACACGGAGGCAACTTCATTTTTGGCAAATCGGCTACATTCCATGCACTGACAATGATTCGCCGTGAATTGGGATTGTTTTTGATAGCCTCCACCGCTTGGGCAATCTGATCAATATAACCGCCTTCATAATCGGGCCACGAGCGCCATTGATAACCGTAAATTGGGCCCAAATCACCATGTTCGTCTGCCCATTCGTTCCAAATACTTACGCCGTTTTCCTGCAAAAACTTAACATTTGTATCGCCTCTCAGAAACCAGAGCAATTCATAAATAATCGATTTTAAATGCAATTTTTTGGTAGTCAAACAAGGGAACCCTTCGTCCAACGAAAAACGCATTTGATGACCAAAAACACTTAAAGTCCCCACTCCTGTACGGTCTTCTTTATGAACTCCTTCTGTAAGAACACGATTCAACAAATCCAAATATTGTTTCATCCCAAAAAATTTTAATAAGCAACAAATTCAAGTTAATAATGCAACTTTTTACGATTTGTAATAATTTTCAGCGCTAAAGATCAATACAAATTATAAGTCGTTTTTAAAACACGGAATTCGGTACGACGATTAATTTGATTGGCAATTTCCTGTTGTTCGGGGGTGAGAGTTAATATATAACTTTCCGTCAAAGTTTCTCCCACTTTCAGAAATGGATATTTCTGGGCCAGCGATTCATCTACCACTATCGGTTTTTCCTCTCCATACCCCACCGCTGTCAACCGCTCCTTGTCTATTCCGGCTTTTATCAAATAATTCACCACCGACTGCGCCCGCTTTTCGGAAAGATTCTTATTGAAAGCATTGTCGCCAATGTAGTCGGTGTGCGAACTCAATTCAATGGTAATATTCGGATTGTCTTTCAGCAATTTAACCAGTTCCTGCAAAGATTTTTCCGAAGCAGGCGTCAAATCCCATTTTCCAAATTCATAAAAAATATTTTCAATTTTCACCGGTTTACTGATAGATGAAAGCTTGAAATTTACATTGAAAGTTTTGCTGTCGGTAAGTCCTTGTGTTGAAAGTTCATTTTTTTGATTCAGAAAACCGCGAGCGGTTGCCAGCATCACGTAATCGACATCTTTTTCGAGTTTAATTCGAAAAGTACCATCCTTTTTTGTTTGAATGCGAGCATTCATCCCATTGCTGCCAACAATACGAATTGTAGCATCAGAAATAGTTTGTCCCTGATCATCAAATACTTTTCCTTCAACCAAATAAATCAATTCGGGCAAATGAAAACTCCACAAAGCATCGTAACCTCTCATTTCGTTGCGATTTGAAGAAAAATAACCGCTTTCGCTTTCACCGGCAAACGTCATCCCAAAATCATCTGCCTTTGAATTAACCGGTGCTCCCATATTTTCAACCTTCCATCCTCCATTTTTTTGTGGAACAGCTTTAAAAATATCCAATCCTCCAAATCCTGGATGTCCATTCGATGAAAAATACAAAGTTCCATCGGCTCGAACAACGGGAAACATTTCATCGCCGGGTGTATTGATTTCCGGACCTAAATTTTCAATGTATTTGCAGTCGGTTCCTTCCAATGTGGCTCTATAAATATCTTTTCCTCCCAAGCCATCTTTTTTGTCGGAAACAAAATAAAGTGTTTGTCCATCGGGTGCAATGGCAGGATGGGCAACCGAAATCGAACTATCGGAAAAAATTTTCAACATTTGAGGTGGACTCCAGGTTGCGCCTGCTCGGGAAGATACATAAATTTTCGTACCCATATCTACCAAATCGGATTGCTGAGCCCGTGTGAAATAAATGGTTTTTCCGTTAGCGGCAAAGGAACAAACGCCATCGTCGGTTTCGGGTGTATTTATTTCTCCTTCCAACAATTCGGGTTTTCCCCACTTTCCAGTTGCATTTTTTCGCGCCAGAAACAGGTTGTTTTTGGGTAAACCGGTGATGGGATCGGCTTTGGCTGTGGCTTTTTTATCGGTAGAACGAGTAGAAGTAAAAACCAGTTCGTCAGCAGCTGTATTTACAAATGCGGGACTGAAAGTGGAAGCTCTTCGAACGTTAAACTGATTATCATATTTTACAACATAACGGGTTGCATTTTTCTGCCATTCCTCCAACATTTGAATGGCACGAATACCATTTTTTGCAATAATGCAGGAAGAATCTTTTTGCAAATACAGCTGATAATTGCGTAAAGCTTCGCCATATTTTCCATTTCGATGCAATACTTGCGCATACCGAAGAAAAACGGTGCTGTCGGCAAAATTGTTTCGAATAGCATTCAGATAAGCCTGTTCAGCCCGTTGATTGTTGATGAGCCGGTAACACTCTCCCTGTCGAAAAGCAACATATCCACGCAATGATTTATCCTTATTGGGAATCCGTCCATACGAACTTTTATACAAATCGCCCGCAGCATAATATTCCCCCAACTCAAATCGCGAATCGGCTTTTTTTATACGTGAACTGACGCCACAACTTTGCAGAAATAAAAGAAGCAAACAAAGCGAAATAATTCGATAGAGAATAAAAGACGGTTTTTTTATAAAAAATTGCATAAATATTTGTTAATCGGCAACTCGTAAAAATTTTGTAATGTCGTAAAATTAAAAAATTTAATACCGGTATTGTTTTATTAATTTAGCTCAGCTCATGAATGACCAGCCCGGAACGCAATTTTGGTTCAAACCATGTGGTTTTTGGCGGCATAATGTTTCCCGTGTCGGCAATGGCAATAAGTTGCTGCATCGATACGGGATAAAGTGCCAAAGCGACCCGCATTTTTCCGCTATCAACCAATTTTTTCAACTCACCCAAACCACGAATTCCTCCCACAAAATCAATCCGTTTATCAGTCCTCAAATCGCTTATTCCAAGAATTTTATCCAAAATATATTTTGAAGAGATAGTAACATCAAGACCTTCAATGGGATCATTGTCGTTGTAGGTTCCTTCACGAGCTGTCAGCGAATACCAGTTTCCCGACAAATATAACGAAAAATTATGCAATTTATTTGGGCGATAAATTTCTGTACCCATTTTTTCGACAATAAAATATTGGGAAAGCTTTTGTAGAAACTCTTCATCGTCAAGCTGATTCAAATCTTTTACCACCCTGTTGTAATCCATAATTTGCAACTGGTTGTCGGGAAAACAAACAGCCATAAAATAATTGTATTCTTCCTTTCCGGTATGATGGGGATTTTGTCGTCTTTTCTCATCGCCCACCCGAACAGCCGCAGCTGAACGATGGTGCCCATCGGCAATATAAAGAGAAGGAATTTTTTGAAAAATTTCCGAGATGAGATGAATAATTTCTTTATCGTCAATTTTCCAGAAATGGTGTCCAAAGCCATCGGGCGCAACAAAATTATAAACTGGCTCTGATTTAACAATTTCCGAAACGATTCCGTTCAATTCTTCATTTGAAGGATATGCAAGAAATACCGGTTCAACATTGGCATTGGTAACCCGAATATGTTTCATGCGGTCCTCTTCCTTGTCGCTGCGTGTCAATTCATGTTTTTTGATGTGCCCGTTCAAGTAATCGTCAATATGGGCGCAAACAACTATTCCGTATTGAGTACGGCCATTCATGGTTTGAGCGTAAATGTAAAAATGTTCTTCTTCATCCTGAACCAACCAACCATTTTCACGAAATTTCTTGAAATTTTCTGCTGCTTTTGCATATACTCTTTCATCATGTTCATCCGTTCCTTCAGGAAAATCGATTTCCGGTTTAATAATGTGATACAGCGACATCGGATTGCCTTTTGCCTCTTCTCTTGCTTCTTCCGAATTCAATACATCATAAGGTCGAGAAGCCACTTTTTCTACAATTTCGCGTGGAGGACGGATTCCTCTGAAAGGTTTTACAATAGCCATAATATATTACTTTTTTAAGTTTATTATTTCATCGCAAAAGTACACAAAAAAATTTATTTTATAATTCCTGTCCACGACCAATTATCATCCAATCAATGTATTGAAAAAAGAAATAGATAATTTAAATCTATATATTTGCATACTTTTTGACACTTCCGTAATTTTGTATGATCAGACCAAGAGTTCCATCCATTTACAATAACCAACTATTCTCTAAAAAATATGCGCGTACTCGTTTCAACCCGTTTACCGGAAGAAGGTTTTTCGGAATTAATGAAAAAATTTGAAGTTATTTTTCCTGAAAAAGAAATATTTTCAAAAGAAGAAGTCGTACAAATTATTCCGGAGTTTGATGCGTTTATTCCAACTTTTCAATTTAAGGTTGACCGAGACGTAATTGGCGCCGGCGCTCAAGGAAAACTGAAAATTATTGCCAATTATGGGGTCGGATACGACAATATTGACGTTGACTTTGCCACCAAATGCGGCATTGTTGTAACCAATACGCCCGATCCTGTAGTTGAACCAACAGCCGAAATGGCAATTGCCTTAATGCTGACAGTTGCAAGACGTGTGAGCGAATGCGATAGAAAACTGAGAACAGACAGCAGTATCAAATGGGGAGTAATGGAAAATTTGGGCATCTCACTTTACGGTAAAAAACTGGGAATTGTCGGGCTGGGACGCATCGGGAAAGCTGTGGCTCGAAGAGCTGCTGCATTGGGAATGAAAATTATCTATTTCAACCGAAATCCTTTGGACAAAAAAACGGAAACAAAACTTAAAGCTCGCTATGCACCACTCGGACAACTGCTTTGTGAAAGCGATGTCATCAGTTTACATGTACCTTTGACCGAAAGCACTTTCCATCTGATCAATGAAAACACACTTCGTTTGATGAAACCTACGGCCATTTTAATCAACACCTCACGTGGCCCGGTTATTGACGAATCGGCATTGACGGAAGCTTTAACGAACCATAAAATTTTTGGTGCCGGCCTCGATGTATTTGAACATGAACCTACAATTCCGGAAAATTTGAAAAAACTCGATAACGTCGTTCTTTCGCCTCACAACGGAACAGCTACCATTGAGGATCGAAACGCAATGAGCAGATTTGCCTCACAAAATATTCTGCGTTTTTTTGAGGGCAACAAAAATATTTCCAGGGTCAATTAAACGAATGACACAAATCAAAGTCAAACAAAATGAAGAAAAAGTAGCCCGACCAACTTGAAGTGGAGAACGATAAAAATATAAAAGGCGAAGAAAAACTGAAAGAACAGCTGCAAGACCCGAAAAGAAAAGCTGCAGCTTTCTCGCAACTGGTACGCATGTATCAGGAACGTTTGTATTGGCATATCCGAAAAATGGTGCTGTCACACGACGATGCCAACGATATTCTGCAAAATACTTTTATGAAAGCTTGGAACGGAATAGACAACTTCAGAGGCGACTCACTTGTTTCTACCTGGTTTTACCGGATTGCCACCAACGAAACACTGACTTTTCTGGCCAACAAAAGGATGAAAAACATCAATTCGCTCGACGAAGTGGAAGATGTGTTGCTGCAACAGTTGCAAGCCGACCAATACTTCAACGGTAACGAAGCTCAATTAAAATTACAGCAAGCCATTTTAACTTTGCCGGAAAAACAAAGACTGGTTTTCAATATGAGATATTTTGATGATCTCTCTTACGAACAAATGGAAAACATATTGGGAACAACTGTCGGAGCATTGAAAGCATCCTATCATTTAGCAGTAAAAAAAATTGAAAAATTTTTACTCGACAGCAATATTGAAATTTAGCAACTAATATAACAATTTGATTTTTATCGATTTATAATAAATGATGTACTAATTAATATTTTCAAATTAAACCTAAACCATTTTTTACAGTCTAACAAATAGTTATGAAAAAAGAAAATAACATATTGAAAAAAATTGGAAACGACTTACCTTTCAGCGTTCCTGATAATTATTTCGAGCAATTTGCCAATGAAATTGATCGTCAAATTGGCTATGCAAAAGAAATGGAAGTTTCCAAATCGCAAAAAAGAAGTTTTGCCGTTATTTCGAAGACATGGCTCTATATGGCTGCTATGTTTGTGGGAATATTTTTGCTCGGCAATGTTTTTTATTTGGTTTTCAAAAACACCGAACGCCAAAAACAGGAAAACTACGAAATGTATTTGCTCTCACAAGTGGACGAACCAACCATGATGTATTACTATATGAATGATGCTTATGAAGCAGAAAATGGTACTGAAACCTTTCAAAACACTTCAAATTAATTTCAAATGAAAAAATTCAAATATATTTTGATGCTAATGGTGTGGATAACTGCAAACTCGCTTTCAGCAGAAGAACTCGTCAACACCAATATCCAGAAAATGCACGAAAAAAAATGGGCTTACATAGTTGAACAGGCAAAACTGACCCCCGATGAAGCCTCAAAAGTGAAACCTGTATTTATGAATTACGAAAATGCCGTATGGGAATTGCATGAAAAAAACAGAGAAACATTGAATAATTTTCTGAAGGAAAATATAACGCAGCCAAACTATGAACTGCTGAATGATGAATATGTTAATTTACAAATAAAGCAGGCACAGTTACTCAAAAATTATCATCTAAAATTAAAGAAAGCCCTCTCACCCGAAAAATTATTTCATTATTATCAAGCGGAGCGAACTTTTAAACGCAAATTGCTTCATAATATGCCTCAGGGGAGGAAAATGCAAAAAAACCGTCCCTAAGGTTTTTTATTAAGCTACTTTTCTGCGGAAAGCTTTGGAGTGAAGGAAAAAAGTTCTATCTTTGCAGACCAAAACAAGGTACTTTGGCCGAGAGGTTAGGCACCGGTCTGCAAAACCGCATACGGCGGTTCGAATCCGCCAAGTACCTCATTTTTAGCAAGCTCTCTTTCGTTTTTGCGAAAAAAGAGCTTGTTTCTTTTTTATGGACAGTAATAATTCCATTTTTCACAATAAGGCGGCCAGTTTATTTTCGAGTTTCAGCAAATCTTTGGTGAAATTTCTAATTCCTTCGGCCAATTTCTCGGTAGCCATAGCGTCTTCATTCATCATCCAGCGAAAACTAATTTCATTAATTTTCAAAGGTTGAATGTCGGCAGTTTTTGCTTTTTCCGGATCTAATTTCCTTTCCAGCACACCTTCCGTTTGCTCGAGTTCTTTGAGCAAAGCCGGCGAAATGGTCAACAAATCGCATCCAGCGAGCTGAATGATTTCGCCCATATTTCTGAAACTGGCGCCCATCACTTGTGTGGCATAACCAAACTTTTTAAAATAATTGTATATGGCTGTAACAGATTTCACACCCGGATCTTCTTCAGGCGGAATATCGGAAACTCCACGATCTTTTTTGTACCAATCCAGAATTCTTCCAACAAAGGGCGAAATCAACGTTACTCCAGCTTCAGCGCAAGCAACGGCCTGCGTCAATGAAAACAACAAAGTCAAATTGCAGTGAATGCCTTCTTTTTCCAGTATTTCGGCAGCCCGAATTCCTTCCCAAGTAGAAGCAATTTTAATAAGAATTCGTTCTCTTGAAATTCCTTCCGATTCATATAGAGCAATTAATTCGCGGGCTTTGGCTATTGTTCCCTTTACGTCGAACGATAAACGTGCATCGACTTCGGTTGAAACGCGTCCCGGAACGATTTCCAAAATTTTGATACCGAAATTAACAGCCAATTTATCCATTGCTTTTTTCAACTGTTCTTCCTTATCAGAAGTCAACGATTGGGCATAGCGAATAGCATCTTCCATTAAATATTCGTATTTTGGATCTTGAGAGGCAGAAAAAATCAATGAAGGATTGGTTGTAGCGTCCACAGGCTGATAAGCCATCATGGATGCAAAATCCCCCGTGTCGGCAACCACAGTCGTAAATTTTTTTAATTGTTCCAGTAAATTCATAAGTTTAAGTTATATAAAATAAAATTTTCAATGGAATAAGTTAATAGATAATTTAAATGATTTATTGACATTCAATTGTTTAACTGAAAATTTATCACATTTTCAAAAAAAATCACCTATCAAAGTTTGATGTAAATTTTCTTTTTGTAGAGTATATGTGCAATTATCCAATTGATGAAAACAAAACATAAAGCAAAAATGAGTGATCCCAAATAATTTCCAAAAACAGAAGATAACCACTCAAAATACACGAAATTCTTAATGGAAATCCAATTGCCTTGATACATAAATACAACATTGCTTAGCAAAATACTTAAAATATCGGCAACTACATAAATAAACAATGGATTGACCCCAAAAGATTCAAAAAACACACTCCATTTCTTTTTATTGTTTACGTCGATAATCCAAATTAGCAAAGAAAAAAGCAAGGAAGCCAAGCCACAAGTTACTAGAACAAAGCTGGAAGACCAAATTTTCTTGTTAACGGGAAAACCATAATGGAGAAAAAAACCTGCAAAGAAAAGTATAGTCCCAAAAATTGCCAAGTTTTGAATTTGTTCATTTTTCGATTTTGATTCAGAAATCAGTTTTCCTGCCCAAAAACCAATTAATACATGTGCTATGCAGGGTAATGTGCTCAAAATTCCCTCCGGATCAAAGGGAATAACTTTTCCGTCAGGTAAAGTTTCGGTATACATGTGTGAAGCGCCCAGTATAGCTCTATCCACAATCGCAATGATATTGTTTTCGCTGGCAACATAACTTCCGGTGACCCCAATCAGAATCCAGTAAATTAACAATATTGCTCCCGTTAAACAGGGAATGTGTTTGTGCGGAATCAACAAAATGATCAATGTACCAAAAAAAGATACCAAAGCCAACCGTTGCAAAACGCCCAAAATACGAACATTTTCAAAATTGGTGGCTGCTTGCCAGATTCTTTCACCCAATGGTATATCTGTTCCTTGCAATTCACGTAATCCGCCACTGAACAGTCCGAGCCAGCCAATAGCCAATCCAATCAAAAATAGCAATGAAGACCTTCTGAATAATTTTAAAAAGGTGCGATTAGAAAATTTAAAATCGAATTTCTTGTAGGATAAATACATGGAAACACCCATGATAAACATAAAAAACGGAAAAACCAAATCGGTTGGAGTTAAGCCGTTCCATTCTGCATGTCGCAAGGGTGGATAAACACTTCCCCAATTACCCGGATTATTGACCAAAATCATTCCGGCGATGGTGATGCCGCGCAATACGTCAAGGGAAAGCAAACGAGCAGACTTGCCTGTAGTTGATACCATAAATAATTTTTTAAGCAGTTAAATTTAAGGAAAATTATTGTTGCAAATTTAATGAAAATATTTTCTTTAAATATTCATAGATTAAAAAAGATAATTCAAACATGAAGCATCATGTGAAGAAAGAATTGCGAGTTAATTAGTAGAATTTTTTTAAAATAAATAATAACGAACATAAGTTCAAAATAATTTATATATTTGTAGTTTGAAAAATAAAAAATATGTCACGTCCCCGACAAAAGCGTATAATAAAATCGCCTCCGCTTATGATGGGTTACAAGCCTTTTGGCATTCCACATAAGGAATTTGATAAAATTGAACTCCATTTTGATGGGTTTGAAGCCATTCGTTTGCTCGATTATGAAGGAATGACGCAGGAAGAGGCAGCTGGACACATGAATGTTTCGCGACCTACACTAACGAGAATTTACGAATCGGCCAGAAAAACCATTGCCCAAGCATTGGTTGAAGGAAAAATGATAGTAATTAAAGGCGGAAATATTGAGTTTGAGCATCAATGGTTTCGTTGTAAATACTGTTATCAATTGGTCAAAGAAGGCGAAACTCATGTACATCAAAAGTATTCGGATGAAAACGAACTATTACCCATAGAAAGTTAGATAAGTAATTCATTTATTTCGTAGTAAATCAAAAAATAAAATTTATGTCCGAAAGTTTTCTTTCTACTGTTGTTGCTTTGTTTTTAGGAAGTGTTGGCAGCGTACTGTTGGCCGGTTTAATTTTGTTGTTAAAAGAGCGGCAGTTGCATAGGGTTACACACGTTTTAACTTACTTGGCAGGAGGTACATTACTTGGATCAGCTTTGTTGGGAATGATTCCTGAAGCTTCCGACATGATGGAAATAAAAAAGGTGTTATATGTGGTACTTGCTGGAATTATTTTTTTCTTTGTTCTCGAAAAAATTATTTTATGGAGGGTATGCTCCGACGCTTCATGCGAAAGAAATCTTCAAACAGCGGCTCCAATGGTTTTATTTGGCGATGCCTTCCACAATGCCATTGATGGGGTGATTATTGCTTCAGCCTTTTTAACTTCCAATACTTTTGGTTGGGTCGTAACTTTAGCGGTAATTTTTCATGAAGTACCACAGGAATTGGGCGATTTCGGGATACTTTTAAAAAGCGGAATGAAACGTTCCAGAGCATTGCTTTACAATGCTTTATCAGGAGCTTCGGCTTTGATATTCGGAATAGTTGCGTATTTTTCGCTCAATTTTGCCAAGTCTTTGATTCCTTATGCATTGGCATTTTCTGCTGCCGGTTTTTTGTACATTGCTTTGGCTGATTTGATTCCTGAAATGCACAGAAAAACGTCATTCAAGGAGTCGATGGTGCAGATTTTCTTTATTTTGTTCGGAATTATGCTGATTTATTTTTTTGGAAGAGATTAGCAATCACTGATTTTTATATGAAACCCTCATGTCTTACATATACAAACACGAATGAATATAATATTCCGACATGTGGATGCCATCAGACAATTAAAAAATAAATTATATTCTAATGAAATATTCCAAATCCAGAGGGTCAATCACAATGGCATTTTTTGCAGGTTAAGCAGCTAATTCAAGAGTTAAATTTTGTTTGGAAATTGTGTTATTTATTGATTTCTGGAATATACAACAATAACGACAAAAATTAGGGAGCAGGGAAAAATGTTTTAGAGTAAAGATTTTATTTTACTGATAACCACCCGTATGAATGCTACTTATGTGTTTAGTCTTTTATTGGTATTGTTTCAGATGCCAAGAAATAAAAATGCAACTTTTAGAAATTTTTCGTCAAAACTTACATTTTTTTTAATTCTTCCAGTGCCTTATTCTCTTTTCGAGTCATTTCTGCTTTTAATTCGGGAGTAATATCATCTTGTCCGCAAAGATGGAGAATACCGTGAATGATGACTCTGTGGAGCTCTTCTTCAAAGTCGACACAGAAATCTTCGGCATTGCTTTTCACAGTTTCCAAACTTATAAAAATATCGCCCGAAATTGTGGAATCCGTACTGTCGTCGAAAGTGATGATATCGGTGTAATAATCGTGTTGCAAATATTGTCGATTGATTTCGAGGATGCGTTCGTTGTTACAAAATATATAGGCAATTTCTCCAACTTTTTTTTCGTAATTGTGGGCTGTCTGTTTTATCCAGAGGTTGATTTTTTGTTTTTTCAGTGCCGGCATCGGAATGTTTTCGCTAAAATATTGAATCATGACAAAATGAAATATAAATAGGTTTTCACATAAAAGAAATTTATGAAATTTTCAGACAAATATACTTGATTTTGCTGAAGAATGTGTTGGCGGAACTTTAGTTTTTCTTTTTTGCATTTTTTCCAAAAAAATATCCTTTTGTTCTTTTCCATAGTGGGAGGAACAAAAGGATAAAATTAATTGAGCAAACAAAGAATAAAAAGGTTTTTCAGCGTATTTGTAAATTAAAAAAATTATTGAAGTTTGTTGAGTGCCTGCTGAATTCTTTCAAAAGCTTTTTTCAGATTATCTTCGGATGTTGCATAGGAAAAGCGAATACATTGCGGAGCACCAAAGGCTACACCGCCAACCGATGCAACATGAGCTGTTTCGAGTAAAAACATGGCAAGGTCGGCAGAATTTTCAATAACCTTTCCGTTGAAAGATTTTCCAAGATAGGCACTGCAATCGGGAAAAACATAGAAAGCACCTTGTGGAACACTAACTTTCAACCCGGGTATTTGGCGAACCAGTTCCACCACCAAATTTCTACGTCGTTCAAAGGCAGCACGCATGGTTTCCACGCACGACTGATCTCCGGTATACGCGGCTTCGGCGGCTTTTTGAGCAACGGAACAAGCTCCGGAAGTATATTGTCCCTGTAATGTTCCGCAGGCAGAAGCAATCCATTTCGGAGCGGCTATCCAACCTATTCTCCAGCCTGTCATTGCGTATCCTTTGGAAACACCGTTTATAACTACCACTCTGTCTCGAATTTCTTCAAATTGGGCAATACTTTCGTGTTTCCCAACATAATTGATGTGCTCGTAAATTTCATCGGAGAGAATGAGTATTTGTGGGTGTTTTGCCAATACTTGAGCCAATCCCTGCAATTCTTCTTTGGTGTAAACGCTGCCTGTAGGATTGGAAGGAGAACAAAGAATCAGGGCTTTGGTTTTTTCCGTAATGGCTTTTTCCAATTGTTCCGGAGAAATTTTAAAATCATTTTCAATGTCGGAATAGATAAATACCGATTTACCTTCGCCCAACTTGACCATTTCGGGATAGCTTACCCAATATGGAGCCGGAATAATCACTTCATCATCCTTGTTCAAAATTGTCAACAGTACATTGCAAATGGCTTGTTTTGCTCCATTGGAACAAACAATCTGATCGGGGGTAAATTCCAAGTTGTTTTCATTTTTGAGTTTTGAGCAAATAGCTTTTCTCAATTCGAGAAAACCCGGAACTGGAGAATAGAAGGAGTAATTGTTGTCAACTGCTTGTTTTGCAGCAGCTTTAATGTGATCGGGAGTGTTAAAATCCGGTTCACCAACGCTGAGGTTGATAACGTCAAATCCCTGAGCCTTCAGTTCGTTACTTTTTTGAGACATGGCAAGCGTTTCCGAAGGTGATAAGGCTGCCAAACGTTCTGATACTTTAAACATTGCTTTTTCTAATTTTTTGTAGTGATTTTGATGCAAAAATAATCAAAAAATTACAATTTATTTGATTTTAAAGGCAATTTGTTGTAATAATTCTTGTTTATTTTTTTAATTAGAATTAAATATCTGTTTTCCTGATAAATAGATAATTTTTTTATGAATTTTTATTTTCTTTTTTTATGGTTTGTACCCAAGACCCAACAGGTTTATGGTTTTTCGTGAAAAAAATTGACATGAAAAATTAAGAATCAGTGATTTTTTCAGATTCAAACACACACAAACACGGCAATTACCTTGTATCAGTTGAGCAGTAATATAATGCATTTTATGTAATTTCTTTAAGCATGACCAGTGCAGCCTGCGTGGAACGTTGAATAATTTGTTCGCGGGTATTGCCAAAATGAAAAAGTCGGCTTGTCATTTTATCTTTTGAGCAGGCAGCTATCCAAACTGTTCCAACCGGTTTTTCCGCAGTTCCGCCCGAAGGCCCGGCAATACCGGAAGTGGCTATGGCTGTGTCGGTGTGCAAAAGCTGCAAGGCTCCTCTTGCCATTTGTTCTACCACCTGCCGGCTGACAGCTCCATATAAGTTCAAATCTTCGGAGGATACTTGCAAAACTTCCGTTTTAACTTCATTGGCATAAGCTACAATTCCGCCTTTGAAATATTCCGAACTTCCCGCATGAGAAGTAAAGCGATGAGCTATGTTGCCACCTGTACAACTTTCGGCTGTGGCAGTAGTCTTGCCTTGTGCTGTCAGCAAATTTCCGACAATCTGCTCTATAGGTAAATCCTCAAATGCGATGATGGCTTTTCCCAAAAGTTGTTTCAAAGATTCGATTTGCTGATTGACAGCAAATTCCAATGAAAGCAAATCGTCTGATGTGCCTGTCAGTCTGAGTTTGACGATTCCATAATTCGGCAGATAGGCCAAATGAATAAAATCGGGCAATTCTTTTTCCCAGTCTGCAAGTTTTATGGCCAAAGCCGATTCGGAATATCCAAAAACCTGAATCGTTTTGTGCAGAATTTTTTGTGTTTGAAATTTTTTCTGTAAACGTGGAATAATTTCGTTGCGCATGGCTTCCATCATTTCATAGGGAACACCGGGCATGGAAACCACCACTTTTTCGTCTTGTTCAAACCAGGTAATGGGTGCAGTTCCAACTTTGTTTTGAATGACGGTACAATTTTCAGGCACCATAGCTTGCGAGTAAGTCAAATCGTTGAAAACAAAATCGATTCGGTTGGCAAAAACCTGTTTGATATTTTCTATTACCGAAGGATCGAACACCAACTTGGTATGGAAATATTCGCACAATGTTTTTTTGGTAATATCATCGTTGGTTGGGCCGATGCCACCCGTTATCAGCACAATATCCGTTCGTTTTAAAGCTTCATCGAGAGCGTTGGTAATATGGGAGGCTTCGTCGTGAACAGAAGTAATTTGAAATACTTCAAAGCCAGCCTTGTTGAGCTCTTGAGCCATCCATGCCGAGTTGGTGTCCACGATTTGACCGATAAGAATTTCGTCTCCTATGGTTATGATTTCTACTTTTTTTCTGTTCATGTTTTCTGTATAATTTTATGTATATTTTTTGTCAGTAAAAAATATCTTTAATGTCTAATTTTTGCTTGATCCGTTGCATGCAACGGATCAACATAATAACAAAATACTGATTATCAAAAAATTTTCACGTTTAACTTTAAATTTTTTAGACGTAGCATGCTACGTCTCTACTGAATATTTATTTGCTGATTATCAAATAATTA
>ERZ795049.651-NODE-651-length-50123-cov-257.161121_pt1 | contig 50123 bp, 39 predicted proteins | sample MGYA00375133_ERZ795049 | MGnify/ENA primary metagenome ERZ795049 (study PRJEB30178, sample SAMN05720147) | activated sludge metagenome | isolation source: anaerobic digester from wastewater treatment plant | place: Japan | collected 2015-04-20 ... | reverse complement strand
GATCAACCTCGTATATTTTCTGAATCAGCCGCGCCCAGCTTTTTCTTAAGGCTTTTACATTGCCCTCCGGTTCGAGAATACAGGGGATGGCATCGTCTGTTCCAGTTTCTTTTCGTTTCCCGCGTGAGACATTACTGTAATACCCGTAGTATCTGACCATCTGCTCACCCCGGTTGGGGATATGCGAACACATGGCCGCCAGCCATTCCAAAGCGGGAAAGTTCTTACTTGTCCGGCCATCTCTTGATGAATAGATGACCGTACCTTCATGTTCCAGATAACGCATCCGTTCCTGCGAGAACGATGCTCGAACAATGTAGCGCGCAAGATTTTCCAGGGCGGTTTCATCTTTCGGCAAAATCCGGTTGCCGCAGAATATGTTGAAGCCGGAATGCCGCCATGTCGAGAGCATGGCAACCAGCTCTTTCGTTATCTTTCCCCTGTTCAGGAGCATCCTGAATACTTTGTGCCGGAAGATGGTTTCCAGCTTCTTGATCTCCAGAGGAGGGGCGACGCGGAACATTCCTTTGTTCCCGTAAAAGCAGCCGTCTGTCAGGAGGATGTGGCAGTGGGGATTGAATCCGAGGGCGTCGCCGAAGGTCTGGACTGCAATGACTGCGCCAGGGATGGGTCCCTTTTCCGGTACGGCCTTTTGCATGAAAACCTTCAGGGATTCCCAGGCGCAACGGCTAAGGGCGGCAAGAAGTTTTCGATCATACAGAAAGTACCGGCGGAGAATCTTCGGGATGCTGAAGATGAAATGACGATGGGGCACCTTTTTGAGGACATCCATGCAGAGCCATTCGCCGAATTCCACCACACGTTTCTGGTGGCAAGAGGGGCAAAAATGCCGTCTTTTACAAGAAAACGCCAGCAGGTATTCGTGGCCGCAGTCTTTACATTTGACGCGGGCAAAACCATTGTGCAAATCGCCGCAATCGAGATAACGATAGATTACTTTTTCGATATAGGGCCGCCAGAATCCGTACTGCCGCGAGAAACGGTTATCGTATTCCTGCACAAAGGTTTCAAAATAATCCTCCACGCAGTGGTAATAATCCGTATCCTGCGGTTGGCGGGGGTGGTATGAGGCTGCCGGCAATGACATTTCTACCTCACGGATATGAAGATCAACTGCGAAGGAATGATTTATAATAGGACGAACGTCCTATTGTCAAGAAAGAAATAATGTCTATTTCATGAACAAATAAAAATATCAGTTTGACAGTTACAGTCGATTTAGATAAAGACTGATAGTCAGAAAATAGGCTTTGTTAATAAAACAGGCGACATTTTAAAAGACGCAGAGATTCTGCAAAAAAATATGAGAAGAGGAATTCAATATGGCACACAGTAATTGGTTGTATCAGACACGGGACATCATGTTCCAGATCAAAGAATGGCTCGGCGTGGAAAAGCTCTTGAGCCTTGATGCTTACAAGGACTACTACGGAATGGACGACATCAACAGCATCCTCGATGTCAACTATAAAGTCTGCCGCGACGTGATGTGTCCGGCCAACAAAGACGCCGATGAACCCGGCGCGAAATTTGTGGGCGGCAACGAGCATGCGGTAACGACGCCGGACTCGTTCAAGAATGTTTATAAAACCATGATGGATGCGGAGCTGGGCCCCCAGTTCGGCTACCGCGGCGAAGGCAAAATACCGCTGTGCTGGTATGCGCCGATTCTGGAGATGCAGTCCGCCGCGTCGCCGTCGATCGTCATGTTCTGGTGCCTGACGCAGGGCGCGATCACCGTGCTCCAGGAATTTGCCACGCAAAAACAGCAGGACCTGTTCATCCCCAAGCTGCGGACCGGCGAATGGGGCGGGACCATGGGGCTTACCGAACCGGGCGCAGGTTCCGAAGTCGGCGCCTGCAAGAGCCGGGCAATTCCCACCGATGTCCCCGGCAAATATAAGCTCACGGGGACGAAATGCTTCATCTCCTCCGGAGACCATGACCTGACGGAAAACATCAAAGCGCTGTTCACCGGGGAGAAGGGGAATGTCCTGGAAGGGACCGTGACCAACGTGTTCATCGTGAAAAAGGGAAAGGTTTTCACGCCGGGCCGGGGTGTGCTTCCGGGCACGACCGCCGGGGCCCTCATAAAAGCAATGAGAAAGAGCGGGATAAAAGTCATTAAGGGTCGCGTGGCCATGGCGGTCTTAAGGCGCGCAGATGAGGTCTTCCTTACCAACGCGCCAAGGGGAGTGATTCCCGTGGTAAGGGTGGACGGGAGAAAAATCGGCACGGGGAAGCCGGGGACAATGACAAGGAAGATCATGGCGATCTTTAAGGAATACGTATGCAGAAATATCTGACATCGCGGCACGGAAGGAGATTGTCGCTGGCCAAGCCTCTGGTGATGGGAATCCTCAACGTGACGCCGGATTCTTTTTCGGACGGAGGCAGGTTCAAGAGCGTACGGGAGGCGGTTGAGGCGGGATTGAAGATGGTTGCAGAAGGCGCTGATATCATTGATGTGGGCGGGGAGTCGACCGGGCCGGGTTCGAAAGGGGTTCCGTTGAACGAGGAATTGAAGCGGGTGATTCCGGTGATTGAGAAGCTTCGTTTGAAGACGGACGCCTGGATCTCCGTCGATACGTGGAGGTCGCAGGTGGCCAAATACGCGGTTAAGGCGGGGGCGGATATGGTCAATGATGTGACTGCCCTGCGCGGAGACCCTGAAATGGCGGGAACGGTCGCGGAACTGGGGGTGCCGGTCGTTTTGATGTATTCAAAGGATACGGGACCGCGGACGACAGTGAAGAAGAAGAGATATGGAGATGTGGTGAAGGAAATCTCTGCATTTTTAAGGCAGCGCGTCGCTTATGCGAAGGGGAATGGCATCGCGGAGGACAAGTGCATAATCGATCCGGGCATGGGGGCCTTCATCAGCATGGACGAGAAGTATAGTCTGCGGGTCTTGAAGGGATTGCCACGGTTCTCGGTTTTGGGGAGGCCTGTTTTACTTGGAGCATCCAGGAAGTCTTTCATCGGGAACACGCTCGGTCTGCCAGTGGATGAAAGGCTTGAAGGCGGATTGGCCTGCGCGGTGGTTGCGGTGCTGGGTGGAGCGACAATAATTCGCGCGCATGATGTGAAAGAGACCAGGCGGGCGGTTGATATGACTTGGGCGGTGATGCGGGCTTGAAGATTGTGCGTTGTGCCGCTTTGTTCCTTCCCTGTGTTTTTTTTGTGCCGCCAGCCATCCGTTATCCGCCCCGGAACCTTTGGTAAGCCGGATCGTTGCCGTGCTCAATTTCGTGATGCCCCGCGCAAAGCGGTTCAAGGTTTTGCGGGGAGTTGTCTTTGGTGAGCGCGAATCTGCGGATGTGATGGATGTGTGCAGCCACCCGGCCGCACCCGGCTTTCGCGCATTTAAAGCCGTATTCTTTCTTTAAGATTTTTTTGACTTTTGCGGGGATGTGGCGGGTGGGCGATTTTTTTGCTGGCCGGTTTGGCTGTTTTGTGCTCGTGGCTCTCTCTTTCTCTTCCGCGATTCCTTGTTCGCGCGCCTCAAAAAACTGCATAAGCTCTTTGTTGATGTCTAGGCCTTTGTCCATCATCTCTTTTAATTTGTTTTTCACTTCCGGCGAGAGTTTTGCCAGGATCTCAAAATCATGGTTCGCGCTTATTTGCGCAGTCGGTCCGGACGCCCCCTCAAATGTTTGGCCGGCCAAAGAATTTACATCATTTTGTGGCTCAAATAAGCCATTCAGTTCTTCGTTTCCCGGTCCGCGGGACATCTTGTAATCTTTCACGAAAACATCAAGTGCGCGCCTGGACAGGTTGCGTGCCGCCTCAAACATTTGTTCCTGGTTGGAGGTTGTTGCAACGGAAGCGACACGCACCAGCTGACTCGCGCTGATCTTCCCTTCCGTAAGGGCGTGATGGAGTTCCGGCAACCCCTCAAAACGGCGTTCAAGGCGAAGAACCATATCAACATTCTCACGCGTCAAACCGGCAAGCCGCGCCGCGAACTCGTAGATCGAAGTGAATCCCTTTTTCTCGTACAGACGCCGTTTCAACACCTCCGGCAAAAGTCCCGCAAACCTGCGCCGGGCTTCCAGTGCGCGCCTCCCATACTTCTTGCATAGACGATAAAGTTGCTTGTCGGTCATGGGAAAACAAGTTAAAGAATAATTCTTCAGCTTGCATGCGGACTGCCTGTTCTTCAATTAAGCGGAGGCGACCGCGTAAGTGGGGCATCCATGACCGGATCCGAACCCGGACAATCAAAAACGCAATAAACTCAAAACCGTTTAGAGTTTAGCAGGTACAAGCTGATAAACAAGCATTTAGGGTTGCGTCTATACATAAAAAATTGCACAAAAGTACAATAAGGTCAGGGGGGCGATGTAGCCTTGTTTAGGGTGCGTACAAAAGGCTGAAATCAGGCCTTATCCAATTCCTTGTCGATTTCGTTCAATACCGTCTCCTCTTTTTTTTGCTGTTGGGCGGATTTTACCTGCAGGATCACTTTCTTAAGGAAACGGACATCGGTTTTCACCTTAACCAAATCATCTTGAATCCTTTTCAGTTTTACTTCAGGGCTATTTTTTTTCATTACGACGCCTTAGTTTCTCTCTAGCAAGATCCGACAAATCGGTGGGTGAAGAAGGGTTTTCAATTAGGGCACTCAAAACATGAAAATCTTTATCAGTGATTAGTTCCCATAAAATTTCTTGCGGAGTATTGGGATTTCCGGCAACTAACTTTCTTATATCGGGATTTTCATGGCCTGCCAGTTTACCAAGTATTGAGGGAGGGGTGTTTGGATGATTAGCTATAGCTGTTCTAAACTCACCCGAATTAGCGAAAAAAATCGTTTCCAGAGCGGTTGATGGGGTACTGATATTTGATACTAGTTCTGTTAGAACATCATAGACTTTGTCATGGCTTAGTTTATTTAACAAATCAGGCGGAGAAGCGGGGTTTGATGCAACACCGATACGCACAAGAAGATGGGCGTCAGTGGCTAATTTTTTTAAAACGACAGACGGCGTTTTCGGATTAGACGCAACAATAGCTCTTACTGAAACATAGGGATTATTTGCCAAAGCCGTTAGAGTTTCCCTTGAAGTTGATGTATAAGCTGTAATTTGTTCTAAGCGGTGTGGACTATCCCATATACGAGGGGGAACCGTTCTAAGTATTATTTTCATTGCTTTAGTTTGCACTTCCGGATCTGGATCATTCAAACCACGTATTGTGGCTTCATTTACACCATGTCCATCATAATCCCCGACTAAAAATAAACGGACTTTGGGATCTTTCAATAAATCTACACGCACTTTAGCAGGAGTATTGTCATGATAGTAAATGCATTCACGCAGTTTAAGGTCATGGTAACGGGCAAGAGCGGTAAGAAGTTCAGCAGAAAAATATGGGCTCGTTGAGGGATTCCGCATAAGGTGGGATATGCGCTCAATAAGTTCTTTCCGCTCACCCTTTGCTTTTTCCAAAGCTTTTACGGCTTCCTCGATTTCCTTGAAAGCCTCTTTGGCGGGTTTGGCCGCTTCTGCTTGGGGTTCGCGTTTTTCCGGCGGCTGTTGGTAGGCGAGCCGTTTTTCAATGAAGTAGTTTATATGTATTTCGTGGTTTTTTGTTTTTAACATGAGAAAAAGTTATATATCGTTAAATCATAACATACCCCCCCCGACTGTCAAATGGCTGTCAAGCCAGGATTATCTTGGGATTGGGCTTTAAGTGGTACTATCTAATCGCATAATGTCTCCCTAACCAGCAAAAACATGCTCGTCACAAAAGAATTCACTTTTGATTCGGCGCATTACCTGACTGACTACCATGGTAAATGTGAGCAGATGCACGGCCATACCTACAAGCTGAAAGTCACGGTGGAGGGTGAGATCCAGGAAAACGGGATGGTGATAGATTTTGCCCTGCTCAAACAGATCGTCAAGAACCGGGTGCTGAACAAACTGGACCATAAGATGCTGAACGACGTCATTCCCAACGCTTCCGCCGAAAGGATTGCCGTCTGGATCTGGAAACAGCTTGCGGACTTGAGGAAACTGCTGAAGGCGGAGGCGGGCGACCCTAACATGGGTATTGATAAGAACTTGCTTTTAGTTGATGGCAGTATAAGAAACGCACTCTTGTGTGTCAAGAATATTTTAGCACAAGATGTGGGGTGCGGCACAAGTGACTGCGCTGAAGGCACATTCCGGCATTCATCCTTTAAAGAAAAATTTTCACCTTTTAGCCGTGTTACCTGCCGAACAGGCATTTCCCCCGGAATTCAAACAGACCTCGCCGTCACGTCATGTTTTCAAATGCGTCATGACGTCAGGATTGAATGTAATCGTCGCATGAATATTCAGGATCGGCGTAATAGTCGGCTTGTGGATGTGGAGTATGTGCGAAGGAATCGGAGGTTTTGGATTCGGATAATGTGACGGCCGTGCGCATTTTCGGCGGCGGCCTTGATCGGAAAAGCCAGAGTTCCAGATGCGTGAGGATATCACGGATGACCTGCTGATCTTCGATGAAGCTGATGATCCTCATGGTCCCCTTACAATGCGGACAGACCAGAGGATCAACCTCGTATATTTTCTGAATCAGCCGCGCCCAGCTTTTTCTTAAGGCTTTCACATTTCCCTCCGGTTCGAGAATACAGGGGATGGCATCGTCTTAAATGTTTTGCAGGAGCGAAACGGCCGCATGCGCCGCGTTTTCCATGAGCACTTCTTCTGCGATCCCCAGCTTTTCAATCGCCGTACGGTCCATTTCACGCATTTGCTCGACGGTGGCGAGTTTCATAGTCGCGTTGTTCCTCCGCATTCGAGAATCATAATGTAAAATTTTGGGTTTAGTATAGTGTAATCGTATGATATTTGACAATAGAAATTTACGGGAGGTTTATGACGCCGGTATCGGACATCATTCAAAAACGCTTTTCATGCCGGTCTTATGCGGACAAGCTGATTGAAGCCTCCGTTTTGCAAGCATTCAAACGGATGGTCGATCAGCCGCACCGCGGACTGTTCGACAATGCGCCGCGCTTCGCCCTGATTGCGATGGATGCGCTGCCGAGTGAAGCCTGGAAAAAACTCGGCACCTACGGCGTGATTAAAAACGCGCGGCTGTATCTGGCGGGTATGATCAGCCCCGCGCCGATGGCGACATGTGATTACGGATACTGCAAAGAAAAGCTGATCCTGGAGGCAACCCAACTGGGCTTGAACACCTGCTGGTTGGGCGGCACATTTGCGATCAGCGCTTTCGGGCGCGCGGCGGGCATGCGCCGCAATGAACTACTGCCGACCATTACCCCCCTGGGATACGCGGCCGAACGCAGAAGCCTGACCGAACGGGTCATGCGCGGTTTTGCCGGCTCCGACCGCCGCCTGCCCTGGGCCAAACTTTTCTTTTGCGGCAATGCCTCGACGCCGCTTGCCCCCGCAGAAGCGGGCCCTTACGCCGAAGCGCTGGAAAATGTTCGGCTGGCCCCTTCCGCCTCCAACAAACAACCCTGGCGGATCGTCTATGAACCCAACCGGAAAATTTTTTCATTTTATCTGGCGCGCGCCATCGGCTACAAGCATCTGCGGGATGTTTCCCTGCAGGAGATTGATATCGGCATTGCGATGTGCCACTTCGATCTGACCGTCAAAGAGCTGGGAATTACGGGAAACTGGTGTCAGGACGATACCGCGCCAAAAATCAAATCATGGGAATACATGGCAACCTGGCAGGAAGAGAAGTAATAGAGGTTTATCCGGTTGATGCGTACTGTTTTCTTTCACCTACGAAGTTGCAATATCGTTATGTCCGCCAAAATGTTTCTTTCCACATAAAGTCTTCAAAATTGTCACAGGGGGAATAAAAAAACTGATTGATCAAGAACCCCATCTTCCCGATATTGACAACTAATGGGACGAAAGTATGTAAAAATTAAAAGGCAAATTTTTCTGTTAGCAAATCTTTCTTGACACAAATTATTCTAAGCTTATATATTTACTATAATAAAAAGATTAGTTAATGCCAAAACTGCAATATTCAGATGAAAGGATGATTATTATGTCTTATACATGCCCGTCTTGTAAGTCTGATAATATTCAAAAAGCAACAATGACTCACGTCTCAGGTATATCTAAAACAAAAGGTATTGGTATTGGAGTTGGAATGTCTGGTGGTCCCTTAGGAGGGCTTGGGGGGGGAATTGGTGTTGGTAAGGCAACTAATCAAACCATGCTGTCCCAGATGACTACACCACCAAAAATATCATCACCTATTGGGCCTGCCTCAGGTAAATTTCTTCTCATATTTTTGCCGAGTGCATTTCTGGGTATGTTGCTCGTGGTAATACTAGCAGATAGTTTTGAGAATATGATAGTTAGACAAATTTTTGCAATAATTTCCACCACGCTAATATTTTTATTCATTCTTTTTTTGAGTGTTCGGGGAGCATATAAAGCTTTTAGAAAAGCTAAATCCGAAAACGATGAAATAATAACCGCATACAATGAGCAATACATTTGTTTGCGTTGTGGCAGTGTTTTCAGGTTGAGACAATCTTGAACAATACGATCAGAATTATTTATTGCGAATTGAAAGGTTTAACGAAAAAATCAGCCGGAGCGCAGCGATTGGCTGTATTGCCTGGTTGGGCAATCATTAAACAGGACGTTTCCATTTACTATTCACTGATGCCAGAGGCCTTATACATACGCGGAAGCATTTCTTGCATGTACTGCCACTTGTCCTTATTCTTATTCAGCACAACGAGCTTTTCATCAATTATCATATTAAGGTCTGTCATTGCATGGAAACTTCCACAAGCTATATTTGCAACCCATTTTTTGTCAAGATCACAGATGATTACGTTATCTTTGTAATCAGTTCTGTCCAAAAATTCGATCAAACAATCACTGCATATTAGACGAGGATAGCCTGTCTTCTTTTCCATATCGACGGCCTCGACAAGCGCTGGGCCGAAAATTACGCCAGTGTCATCATGGTAGAGGCCTCCCAAAGTAACAGCCCCCCGTATCAAGAATCCCACCCGCATCAACTCGTGCGTTGCGAAAGCAATAATTTTAAAAATCATTTTGACCTGATCGTCATCAACCGGTGCAGAAACCGCAAAATTATCAGAGAAAAATGAAAACTGGATTACAGTGTGTTGCTCAGTAGTCTTGAGTGCACGTTTAACAGATAAAGAAAATTTGCGTGCATATTTTGCAATTTCATTCGCTGCGTTTTGGAGAGATGGAAATTGCGACAAGTCGCGACAGGCGTCGCTCCAACCGAGTACATCGGCATAAACAACTATTCGCTGTTCGTAGTCATTCATGTTACCTATCCTCAACGATCAATTACAAAAAGCATTTTTGCGATGCCCACAGTGAGCGGAACAGCCCTCATCGAAGAGGGGTTCGCCGTGAGTTTTGGCTATTTTGAAGGGCATTTTTTTGGTGAATATCTCTTTGCTCCTCAAACACCGATTGTTACTCTCTATATATTATACCAACCCATTGAAAATGAGGGGCCCTAATTTTAGCACCAAAAGCGTTAGTGCCGTCTATTGTGCCTTTTCCTTTGAGCGCCAACATCACTTTGGGGGCCATGAAGCCACCTTTAAAGTGAGTTCCTTTTGGAATTCCCGTAACAATAATTTGGTCTGGCGCACCTGTTGCATCACGCAAATTTGTATATCCGCTAAAGAAAATTGCGGATGTGCTAGAAAGCATTTTTTGAAATTGCACCAAAACAGCTATCGTACGACCCTCATACTCGTATGGATTAATTTCTAAATCGCCAATCCTTGCAACCTTTTCAACGCCATACTTCCTTCTTATTTCCTCCTGCCAAGCCTTGAGTTTTGCAGCTTCCTTTTCTCGCAGTATTCTTTGTTCTTCCCTTTCTATACGCGCTTGTTCTTCTTTTGCTTTCTCTTCCTGTCTAATTCTCTCCGTCCTTGCCTCTTCATATAAGCGAGCCTTTTCCAGTTTTTCTGCTTTTTCTTTCCTTATATCTGTAAATGTTATTCCATTCACACTAAATTGGACAGAATGTTCCGAACACATAACATCAACAAATTGTTTATCAAGGGATTTATTAAAATATTCTTCTATCCTACCGCCTGTGACACGATTTAATATCTTAAAAAATTTTTCCGAATTGGCGTTGCTATTATCCTTGATAGGAATAGCAGTGTCAGATTTAAACCAACAACCCAATCCTATATCTACAGAACCGTTGATGTGCATAATGCCTGCCCCTCCATGGTAAAGTATATTTCCATATTGCACCTCTAGCAGACATTTTAAATCACCTGAATCTGACCAGCAAGCCTTCCGAGGATTATTTAATTCATAGGCATTTCGAACTTCAAATAAGTCTCCCCTATTAAAATTTTTGTTATTTGCACCGCTATCTCCCTTATAAAAAATTGTACCCTCTTTACATGCTAAGAAATACGATTCTTCTGCATACAGAATCGAAGGGATTATCAATAAAACAACTAACGCAAACAAAATTTTTTTCATTCTATCACCCCCAACGAAAAAATCACCCGGAGCGTAGCGATCGGGTGTATTGCTTTTGTTGTATTTATATTATGCCCTATTTCCCTTTTTTGAATTACATACCCTATGGGTTATAGCGGCATTCGCTATAGTGGTTTTCCCGCCTTTGCTATGTGGTGTAATGTGGTCTGCGGTAAAATCTTCCCAAGTTACTGCCGCACCACATATTGCACATTTTGGATCTTCTTCTGAATTCCAAATTAACCTTCTCTGTTCTCTACTGAAGATCCGATTCCTGTCTTTCTTTTCATATAAACTTTCCAATATGCTTTTTAAAATTTCTTCACGTTTTTGTCTTTGTTTGATTTCGTCTGTACTTTGTATAACTGTTAAAAGGTATTCCCGATATAATTCCTGCCCCGGCTGAATACCCCGCGCTTTCTTCTGTTGAACGCTAACTTCATCAACACCATTTGAGAAATTTCGGAGTAATTCAAAGGCTAGCTGATTCCTCCTCTTTTCTGTTAATATAAAACCTCTTTTTTCAAATTTCCAAATTAGCATTGCAAGGCTGTAAAAATCTGAAAGTTTACATAACCGCGTAGTTTTAAGCTGAGGAAACATGATATTTAAACGATTAAGAGTCTTAACGCATTGCTGTTGCACTTCTTTAATCTTCTTGCCTGCAATGGCCTTGGCATTCATTACTTTATCAAGTGCAGTTTTTTTATTAATAACATCCTCATTATAAATAGAGACCATAAGTTCACATATTAGTTCCACGTGTTTCATTCTTGTTATTTGGTTTGGGCTTAAAATCTTATTTGAAAGAAAATATTTTTCATAACGCTCAGCAATTTTACCTGCCACACGTAGAAACTCACTATTGTAATATTTTGCGTGCCGCTTTTCGGCAGGTGTAAGAGCTTTACCCGTAGAATTAATGCGAACAAATAAATCAATAATGTCTGATAACTCACCTAGTACTTCAATGCATTGAACTTTGTAACCGGTGACTTTGTGTTGCAGTTTACGCTTACAGAGAAACTTCCAATCAATTTTTTCTTTTTCAACTTCATCTGAAATTTGAGATGTTGTTGAATATTTTTGTCCTTTAATATGTCCCATAAACATTAAAAATGATTCTATTCGCTGCTTTCCGTCAATAACATCATAAACATATTCCCCATCATGTTCCCTTTTGTAGAGAAAAATGGAAGGGAGCGGATAATTACGTAATATGGAGTCAATTAGTTTTGAACGGTCGGATATTGACCAAACAGAATCACGTTGAAAACCAGGTTCTAGATTCAAATGACCTTTTTCATAAAGATTCGCTAAATCCCGGATTGTCTTAGGATCAGGTTCATATTGGATTGGTTGCATAGTGTTCATCTCCCAGTGATACGATCATATTTTTTAATTCTAATCTTTATACAACGAAAAAATCAGCCGGAGCGACAGCGATCGGCTGTATTGACTTGTTAAATGTTTTATTACTTTACAAGTATTGCTTTTGCTCTTGCACTTTTACCCCTACTGGCAAAGCCGGAGTAAACAGTGCTACAGCTATTAATTATAATGGCGTTGGCACCTATTTGTTGTGCATCTGCTTTAAACCAAGCAACTATATCTTCGACAGATATGTTCCTGAATTTACCCCAATTGTAATATTCGAGTTCAGCTATAATCTCATAATTAGTAGGTAATTGATTCTCAATGCCTGTGCAGTCATTTTTAGAAAAATATACAGCCACATCTCCTTGATACGGCGGCAACTTATCTTTAGATACCATATTAATATTATGAGAGCAGGAAGAAATAAATAAAATAAATACTAATAAAAATACTTTTTTCATAAGCCCTCCTTTTAAACATTTAACAGTGTAATAAGTGGAAAATGTTCCGCCATATCAGAGCATATAGATGGAAAGAATTTCCACTTATTGTGATATTAAAGCATAAAACATGGAAAATTGGCCGTTGAATTTTCCACTTATTACATTTTCGGTTGCCAAATTCCACTTATTACGCTATTAAAGGTGCAAACATGGAAAATCGAGACTGTAAGCCCCACTGACAACGGCCCCGCTTTCGACGGGATGTTTTATACATTTACTTAATATTCTTTTCTTTTTTTTAAAATGAATCAGGCAAATCCACCGAAATTTCGCCCCAACCCGAAACTCAAATTAATGGATCAGGTTCGAGAGGTCCTTCGGTATCACCATTACGCCTATCGCACAGAGCAAACCTATTGTCAATGGATTCTTCGTTATATCCACTACTTTGGCGGAAAAACCCATCCGAAAGAACTCGGCGCTAAAAACATTGAGGCGTTTCTCTCGCATCTGGCAACTGAAGATCGGGTAACCGCATCCACGCAAAGACAGGCGCTCAACGCCTTGGTTTTCTTATATAAACGTGTGCTGGACATCCAACTGGAAGATGAAATCGCCCCGGCACGAAGCAAGCGCAAGACAAGTCCGCCCACGGTGATGACTCAAGCTGAAGTTCAGCGCCTGCTTGCCGCCATGGAGGGCAAACCGGCCCTGATGGCCAAGCTGATTTACGGAAGCGGGCTGAGGCTGATGGAATGCATCCGCTTGCGCGTGCAGGATGTTGATTTTGGTCAAAACCTGATTTTCGTGCGCGGAGGCAAAGGCGGGAAAGACCGGACGACCGTCCTGCCCAAAAATCTGCGCGACGAGATGCTCAGGCAGGTTGCCGCTGTGAAAACCCTTCACCATAAAGATCTCGAAGAAGGATTTGGCGAGGTCTATATCCCGAACGCCTTGGCCAAAAAATATCCCCATGCGTCGCGGTCTACCGGCTGGCAGTGGGTTTTCCCGGCAAAACAGACATCCGTTGATCCGCGTTCCGGCAAGAAGATGCGCCATCATGTACTGGAATCGGTCCTGCAAAAAGCGGTGAAACGGGCCGCCGAACAGGCAGGCATCGATAAAAAGGTGGGCTGCCACACGCTGCGTCACAGTTTTGCTACGCACATGCTGGAAAGCGGCGTCAACATCCGCATCCTCCAGGATTTGCTGGGCCATGCGGACGTCAAGACCACGGAGATTTACACTCATGTTATGGCTCGCGATATCCGCAGCCTGCAAAGTCCGCTGGATTTACTGCAGGGCAGCAGTAAATCCGCTTCACCGAACACCTGATAAGGCAAATTATGAACGAAACTGCAAAATCCGTGGAGATTGATTTTAACCCTAAGTTCCAGCGCGCGCTTTCGCTGATGGAAGAAACGGACAAAAATATTTTCATCACCGGCCGCGCCGGTACCGGTAAATCAACTTTGCTTAATTATTTTCATAACAACACTAAAAAAAACGCCGTTATTCTGGCGCCGACGGGTGTTGCCGCCGTGAATATCGGCGGGCAGACAATTCATTCCTTTTTCCATTTTAAGCCGAATGTGACTCCCGCGTCGATTAAAAAGAAAAAAAGCGCCCAAAAAGAAAAACCTACCATCTACAAAAAGCTTACCGCGATTATCATTGATGAAGTTTCCATGGTGAGGGCTGATCTGCTGGATTGTGTGGATAAATTTCTGCGTCTCAACGGCCCCAATTCCAAACGCCCTTTCGGCGGCGTGCAGATGATTTTCATCGGCGATCTATATCAACTGCCGCCCGTGGTCACGAGCAAGGAGCGCGAAATATTCCGGTCGCACTATGCAAGCCCCTATTTTTTCAGCGCCAAAGTCATGGAAAAGCTGGACATGGAATTTGTCGAACTGGAAAAAGTTTATCGTCAGAAGGATGATGAATTTATCCGCCTGCTCAACGCTATTCGCAACCGCACCGTAACCGATGATGATTTGGCGCTGTTCAACAAACGTTATGATTCTCAGTTTACCGCACCTGCCGGAGCTTTTTATCTTTCTTTGACCAGCACCAATGACCTGGCCGATAGCATTAACGAAAAACAACTGGCTAAACTTCCCGGGAAAATATGGAAAGCGCGAGGCATGATCGATGGCGAATTCGGCAAGGAATACTTGCCGACAGCCCTGGAATTAAATCTTAAAAAAGGCGCGCAGATAATGCTTTTGAATAACGATGCCTATGGGCGCTGGATCAACGGCACTATCGGCAAAATAACGGGATTCAAAAAAGATGACGAAGGCGGGGAGATAATAACCGCCAAACTGGATAACGGCGAATCAGTGGAAATTAGCCCCTACACTTGGAAAATATACCGGTTCTATTTAAAAAATGATGAGCTTTGTTCCGAAGATGTCGGTTCGTTCACGCAATATCCGGTGCGCCTGGCCTTCGCGGTCACGATTCACAAAAGCCAGGGCAAAACCTTTGAAAATGTTATCATTGATGTGGGACGCGGTACTTTCGCGCACGGCCAGGTGTATGTGGCGCTTTCCCGCTGCACATCGCTTGCCGGAATAGTCCTGAAACAGCCGCTGAAGAAAAGCCATATTCTGATGGATTGGCATATTGTAAAATTTCTTACACGCACGCAATATGATAAGGCGGAACAAAAATTGTCGCACGACGATAAATTGCAGATTATTCACAAGGCGATTAAAGAAAAGAAAAATCTGGAAATTCTTTATTTAAAAGCGAAGGATGAAAAATCGCGCCGCACAATCCGCCCGCTGTTTGTCGGAGAGATGGAATACAGCGGACATCCTTTTGTGGGAATGGATGCCTATTGTCTGACGCGCAAGGAAAACCGCCGTTTTAACGTGGATCGGATATTGGAAATCTGCGTCTCATTAAATAAATAAAAAACTCTTGCCGGTAATTTTACGGCATGTCGAAAATATTTGTTCCCGCGGGCGGCTGGAATTTAAAAAGCTTATCGGAAAGACCAGCGTTCAAAGCGATATTGGAAAATCTCAGTGTGGTTATGTTGCCCATCAAGTCTTCAAAACTTACCTGTATAATAAAATAAGTATTTTTATCCAAAGTGATGCCGAGAGCCTGCAGGGAAGAATTTTTTTCTTTAGGTGTCAGTTTAAGCAGATAATTGCCGTGTTTATCAATGGCTTCCGGCTGTGCGTAATTTATTTGAAAATCGTCTTTGAGCTTTCCTAAACCGGACAAAAATCTGATTAATGTTGCCGACTGGACCAGATTATCTGCTTTCTGCACATATGCCGTCTTTTCGCGCGGCAGATAAAGCCACGCTTTTTGAGGGTTAATAATCAGTTTTTTGACTTCCGGTTTTGTATAATCCCAGCGCATATTGCGCGGTTTCTTAAAGAAAACAAGGCCTTCTTCTATCATCGTTCTTTTGAGTGATTTATTGAATGTTTCCTGACGGAAATCAGCCTGAAAATCGTTTGTTTCTTCATACACGCGTTGCAGTTTTTGCACTGTATCGTCTATGGGGTCAATTTCTGCGGCAACGCATGCAAAAAACGGAAACAGCACAAAGAAAAGGGTAGCGGTCAGCCATTGGCTTAAGGTTTTTGGTGTAAAACCTTTATATACCGAAGATTTTTTTTGCATAATTTTGCTGTTGGAAAATTACAAAAATCCTTAATCGTTGGCACAATTATTTATAAGCAGTTTATATCTGCTCTGAACGACGGTCAATAAAGGCAAGCAACAGCAAGCTATATTTATAAGTTATTAATTACATTGAGTATTTATCTTGCTTAAACCTTAGGCAATTTGGTATAAAATCACGTCAAATGGGCGTTTGCCAAATCAATCAACAAAGTTATCAACAGTTTTTTCCACAAGTTTGTGGAATACAAATCCAAGTACCCGTATCAAAGGGGGATTTTGTTTTGTAATTTTTTTCTCTACCGCTAACCGTGAATTTTGAACCGCCAGCCGAATTGGTCTTCTTTCAATCCATATTGGATTTGTAGTATTCCGTTATACAGCCTTTCGGCCACCGGACCGGTTTTATTGTCGTTTATTATGTACTCTTTTCCTCGGTAGTAAATCTGACCCACTGGCGAAACAATTGCCGCCGTTCCGGAAGCAAAAACTTCCTTGAGTTCCCCTTTCTGTAAAGACGCGGTAACTTCATCAATGGAAATTTGTCTTTCCTCGACTTTTATGCCGATGTGACGGGCAAGTTGAATGATGGATTTGCGCATAATACCCGGCAAAATTGTGCCGGTAAGAGCCGGTGTAATCAGTTCGTCACCCATGACGAAGAAAATATTGCTTGTGCCCACTTCTTCCACGTATTTCTTTTCCCGCGCATCCAGCCATAGAACCTGCGTATAGCCCATATCTGTTGCTATCCTGCTGGCATAAAGGCTGGCAGCGTAATTTCCGCCTGCTTTCGTGTAACCGGTACCGCCCGGTGCCGCGCGCACGTATTCTTCAGAAACGTAAATTTTAGTCGGGGCGAAACCTTGCGGATAATAAGCGCCCACAGGGCCGACAACGATGAAAAATAAATATTCATTTGCGGGATGAACGCCGAGCGCAGCCTCTGTGGCAATCATGGTCGGGCGAATATACAGAGAAGTTCCTTCACCACGCGGAATCCAGTCTTTTTCCAGAAGAACCAGTTTCTTTAAAGCTTCCAGGAAAATGCTTTCGTCAACCGCCGGCATGCACATTCTTTCCGCCGAGACGTTCATCCTTTTGATGTTTTCCGTGGGGCGGAAAAGAAAAATCTCGCCGTTTTTACCGTGGTATGCCTTTAAACCTTCGAATATTTCCTGCGCGTAATGCAGGCACATAGCCGTGGGGTCCAGTTGTAGCGGCCGGTATGGTTCAATCATAGGGTCATGCCAGCCTTTGTCTTCCTTGTATTTCATGGTAAACATGTGGTCTGTGAAAAATTTTCCAAAACCGAGCTTGGATTCATCCGTGGGCTTGGGTTTCAGCTTCTCCAACGGTACCTGAATAATTTTAATTCCCATAATATATGCCTCTTTTAGAGAGAGAAATCGCCTGAATAGGCGTGATCAAATTATACTAGCATTAAATTAAACTGCGATCAAGACTTCGATATTGAATCGCTTCAGCAACATGAGCCGCCTCGACTTTCTCTTTTTTTTCCAGATCGGCGATAGTACGAGACACTTTTAGTATACGGTTTATCGCCCGGGCGCTCAAACCCAGCTTTTCAATAGCCATTTCAATCAGTTTGTGCGAATCATCATCTATGGCGCAAAAAGTCTTGATTTGCTTTTCCGTCATCCGGGCGTTGCAGATGATGTCGTTTTGACCGAAACGCCTTTTTTGTGCATTTCGCGCGGCATTTACTCTATTTTTGATAGTCTGAGATGACTCTCCTTCTTCTTTTGCGGAAAGGGCGCGGTATTTTACGGAGGGAACTTCGATATGCAAATCGATACGGTCCATCAACGGCCCGGAAATTTTTCCCTGATATTGTCGGATTTGCTGGGGGCTGCAGCGGCAGGTGCGGACACGGTCGCCGAAATAACCGCACGGGCACGGATTCATGGCGGCCACCAGCATGAACTTGGCGGGAAAAGTGGCCGTGACGGAAGAACGGGTGATGGTTATTGTCCCTTCTTCGAGCGGCTGGCGCAAAGCTTCGAGCGCGTTTCTTTTGAATTCCGGAAGTTCGTCCAGGAAAAGAACGCCTAAATGAGCTAGGCTGATTTCGCCGGGTCGCGGCATTTGACCGCCTCCCACCAGTCCGGCGTCGGATATCGTGTGATGCGGAGCACGGAACGGCCGGGTGGCAATCATCATTTCTTCTCTATTAAGTGAGCCCGCCACGGAAAACACTTTGGTTACTTCAATCGCTTCTTCAAAGGAAAGATCGGGAAGGATTGTCGGGAGTCTCTTTGCCAGCATGCTTTTACCGGAACCCGGCGGGCCGATCATCAACACATTATGCCCGCCTGCCGCCGCGATTTCCAGCGCGCGTAGCGCCTGTTTTTGTCCCTTAATCTCGTTGTAATCAATATCGTATTTGCGCGTTTGCTGAAAAACTTCGTTTACATTTACGCTCAGCGGTTCAATGTTTTTGCGTCCGCTTAAAAATTCCACGACGTCCGTCAGGTTTTTTACGCCGTGAACATTTATGCCTTCCACCATGGCTGCTTCCAAAGCATTTTCTTCGGGAACAAAAGCCGCCGCAATGCCCATTTCTTTGGCTTTAAAAGCCGCGGTCAAGACGCCGTTGACTCTTTTGATGCTGCCATCGAGAGAAAGTTCTCCCATGAAAAAACAATTTCGCGTGGATGATTCCTTGATTAATTCTTCCGCCGCAAGGATTCCCACGGCGATGGGCAGATCAAATGCGGTGCCTTCTTTTTTTATGTCGGCGGGGGCAAGATTGACGGTTACGTGAGCACGCGGAAAACGGTAGCCGGAATTTTTGATGGCGGCCTTGATTCTGTCGCGGCTTTCTTTCACCGAGGTGTCCGGCAAACCGACAGTGGCAAATTGCGGCAATCCCTGCGATATGTCCACTTCAACAAAAACGGGATATGATTCCATGCCAATGATGCTCATGCTGGATATTTTAACAAACATCGCATCACTCCTGCAGATTAATGAATGTAAGTAGTTTAAAAAATATTAGCTAATAAGTATGTTTATAGCAAGAATTTTTAATAGGGTTAAAAATTTTGCCGTTCTTGACTCATCCGTATCCCTGTGCTACAGTTCGCGCAAACAAAAATTGCTTGATTCGATATTTAAATTTCGCTTAAGTAACCGCCATGCGTAAATTGTCTCACATCAATAATAAAAATCAGGTGCAGATGATCGATGTCACGGTAAAAGCGACGACCAGCCGCAGAGCAAAAGCCCGCGGCCGGGTGATGATGAAAAAAGCGACACTGGATTTAATTGAAATGGGGCAAATGACCAAGGGCAATGTTCTGGGGACCGCTAAAATAGCAGGCATTATGGCGGCGAAAAAAACGAGCGAAATGATTCCTCTTTGCCATCCGCTGGAACTGACGGCCATAGATGTGAACCTGGAAATTGACCATAAAAATTCATGTGTTATCATTGAGTCTGAAGTAAAATCGATCGGTAAGACGGGCGTGGAAATGGAAGCGCTGACGGCAGTGAGTGCGGCCGCTTTGACTGTTTACGATATGTGCAAAGCAGCCGATAAAGCGATGGTCATCGGAGAAATAATGCTGATGGAAAAAACCGGCGGCAAAAGCGGAACTTTTATCAGAAAACAATAAATCCCTTAGAAAAAAGCATCCGAGTAAATAAATGCAACAAAATATTTTTAAAATTCGCCAGGCTTTTCTTATTCCTTTATGGGCGATAATTGTACTGCTTTTCTTATTGTTTGTGCTGAGCATGTTCGGCACTCAAATGTGGGAGAAGATAATCGCCGCCCTTTTCTTTATAATTGTTTTAATCGTCGGCATTGAAGCCACGAAGAGAGAGGTAATCGTGGCGGAAGAAAAACTGATGATGAAAAAGTTTTTTCGCAAAAAAGAATTTTCCTGGGCGGAAATTACCCACCTTGGCATAGTCGAGCTGGGTAAAAAAGTTTATTTTTTGTTGACCACAACCAAAGGATTTTATTTTTTCTCTAATTTGATGGAAAAACACTCAATGCTTGCCCGCCTGATTGTGGAAAAACTGGGTGAGGAAAAAGTGGAACCGGAAGTTCGAAAATACCTGGAGCAACCGGTCGAAAGACTTTCTCTCATTGTGATGAGTTATGTCACGATTTTGATTATTGTTATTATTATCTTTTTAAGATTATTGCCGGTGTAGACCGGCTCAAGCGGTATTTTGCGCCAACGCGCTTGAAATTTATTTGAATTTATTTTTATTGTGGGGAGGCTCATGCAAACGCGGTCAAAGAAGCAGAAAAAATCAAAAGTGGTTCTTAAGGTGAAAGAAACGCCATACTCAGCAGTCGAAGAAATAATGGAAAAAAAGCTTGAAGATATCGTTACAATTTTATCCGAATCGGGAGGCCGCAAAAGCAAACTTTACGAGGAAGTAATGTCTATAGTGGAAAAAGGATTATTTAAAATCGCGCTGCGCAGGTCGAATTATGTAAAGAGTTCGGCGGCATTGTTTCTGGGCATAAACCGCAATACTTTTACCGATAAAATGGCTAAACTTGGCATTGATTGTGAAAAGAAAAAATAAACGCGATAAAATAGTTTATGATTGAAATATTGGAAAAAAGCAAAACATTGCCCACAAAGGTTAAACTGCTCTTGAAAAAAGGGGTACGGATGACGGCCCCTTTTTCTGTGGAAATCGGCGAAGAAGTAAATCTGGATAAGATAGACGCTTCTTTAATAATTTACGGCGCGGCAAGGATAAAAGGGGAACAAACCTTGATTTCCCCGAATGTAAAGCTGGGCTATGAAGCTCCGGTAGTCCTGATTAACTGTCAATTAGGAAATGGTGTGGAGTTGAAGGGCGGATATTTTTCTGAGTCCGTTTTTCTGGACAATGTGGTCATTGGAAGCAACGCCCAGGTGCGTTCCGGATGCCTTTTGGAAGAACAAGTCGGCGGTAATCATTCTGTCGGCTTAAAGCAAACAATCCTGTTTCCCTTTGTTACCCTGGGGAGCTTGGTTAATTTTTGTGATTGCCTGATGGGGGGGGGGACGAGCCGCAAAAATCACAGCGAAGTAGGCAGTTCTTACGTTCATTTCAATTACACTCCCCAACAGGACAAAGCGACGCCTTCTCTTATCGGTGATGTGCCGCGAGGTGTCATGCTGCGCGAGGCGCCGATTTTTTTGGGCGGGCAGGGGGCAATCGCGGGGCCGGTGCAAATTGCCTATGGCACGGTTATTTCGGCGGGTGTCGTATGCCGCACGGATTGTCTGAAGGAAGAGATGATTGTGTCGCATCCCCCAAAGCCGGCTTCTTCCAAAAAATTTTACCCCGGCCTCTATGGAGACGTAAGCCATAAGGTCGCCTCCAACATTTTATATGTGGCCAATTTGCTGGCTCTGCGACAGTGGTACAGATATGTTCGCCACGGTTTCTTTGTGCGCGAGAAATACGGTGATGATTTATATGCCGGGAGCCAGAAGGTTTTGGAGAATGCCTTGACGGAGAGGATTGTGCAACTGAGAATTTTCGCGAAGAATTTGGAAAAAGCGGCGACCAGAGAAAAGGAAATAAAAAGGATATTTTCCGTTAAAGCCTGGCGTTCGCAGAATCAGTTTCTGAAAAATTGGCCGGCAATGGAAGAATACCTTTTGAAAGGAAATGAAGAAAATATATCTTTGAAAAGAAAAGAATCTTTCCTTAAAATAATGAAAAAGCAGTCAGGAGAATTCAAAACGTATCTGGAAGCGGTTAAATTGCTTACCCCCTTACAAGCGCAAAGGGGCAGTGCGTGGTTGAATGATATTGTTCAGGGCATTACTTCCGGCTGCCTAAGTATTTACCAGCATACAAAACAATAAAAATGTCAGTTGAAAAAATAATAAAAAAAATAAGGGCTTTTGTCCGCGACTGCAAAATATTTATTGGAAAAAGCCCTTCGAATGTCCGCGGCCCCGCCATCATTTTTTTCCCGTTCCTCCCTTTCCGAATCAATTGCGGTTTTGCCGGATTGATGACCCTGCTGCCGGGACAAAACAGCAAAGAAGAATTTACTGCCGATGAAGAGCTGCGAATAATTTGGCGGAATGTTGAAATCCAAAATCTGAAAAAAGTGCTGAATAAGGAAATCACGCTGGGGGATTATTTGTGTGGGGCGGAAACCGTGCAATCTTTGGAAAAAACCGTTCTGAAACTCAAAAGCGAAAAAGCCCAGCAATATCTTTTTTTTCAAATACCCGGGACAAGGAAGCTTTTCGACATATCCGCCCGCATGAAAACGTTTTTAGACAAAGAGGAAGAACTGCTTGAAAATAACGCCGTTAAATTTACTTCCGCTGATTTGGAAACAGTAAACAGCCGGGTTATTTTACTCAAAGACATTTATTGGTCATTGAAAAAAGATGTTTTGGATAATTTTGATAAAATCAATGAATTGGCAGGGGCTGATGAAGTCGGCGCGTTAAATCCGCCGGCGTTCAAAAAATACCGGAAAATCAACCTTCTTCTCAATGCGCTCGATCGTTTGGAAGTGCGCGGCAGGGATTCGGCTGGCCTTCAAATAAGTTTTTCTTTGAAAAATGACGATGTTTTGAAAAAAATAATTTCCGCGTTGAGAGAGAACAATCTGTATGATGACTATCTGAGTCGCACCCGACATGGCGATCTCCTCCACGGTTCAATCTATGTGTCGTCCGAAAATCCAAACAAGGGAGAAAAAAAGTTTAATGTATCTTTTACCTATAAAACTTTTTCTATTGTTGGTGAATTGGGCAAGAATGTTTGCGATTTGAGAAAAGCGATTAGAAGTGACCGAATATTATATCAATTCGCGAAGCATGAAACAATTTGCGAGACGGCATTCACACATACGCGTTGGGCTTCCGTCGGTTCGATTACTCAGGAGAATTGTCACCCGGTAAATAACAACAGGCTGAATCGGATACAACAGGATTTTCCGTATTACCGGCAGGCGAAAGCCCAGATTAATGTTGTTTTAAACGGTGATATTGATAATTACGCGGTATTGCGTGCCGAGTTGGAAAAAAATGGCGAATTGATTTATCCTGAAATCACTACGGACACGAAAATTATACCCCTGCAGATAGAGAAATATCTTTTGGCGGCTTATTCTTTGGACGAGGCTTTTCGCCTGGCTGTGAACGATTTTGAAGGCTCACACGCTATCGCGATGACCAGCGATCTGGAACCCGGTAAAATATTTTTGGCGCTCAAAGGCAGCGGACAGGCGATTTATGTCGGCATCAGTCCCGATCAGTATATGTTTTCTTCAGAACTTTACGGGCTTGTCGAAGTGACGCCTGATTTCATTCAAATGAACGGAGAAGAAAGCGCAAATGGGGAACGAGGGACGCGGGGGCAGATTTTTATTTTAGACCAGAATTCACCGGGCGCTTTGGCGGGGATTAAGGCAAGCCATTATGACGGTACTCCGGTTGCTTTAGAGCAGAGTAATGTGAAAAAGGCCCAGATCACGACGCGCGATATAGACCGGGGAGATTATCCACATTTCTTTCTCAAAGAAATATCCCAGTCTCCTGATTCCGTAAAACGAACTTTGCGCGGAAAATATTTTGTGTCGCCGAAAAATGAATCATTCCCGCAGGTGATGTTTAATTTAGGCCTGGACATTGTTCCGGAAAATGTGCGTTCCGGTCTTGAAAACGGTTCGATAAAAAATATTGTTGTCATCGGTCACGGAACGGCGGCTGTTGCCGGATTCGCTATAGCCGATATTCTGGAAATGTATCTGCGCGGCGCAAATATCCGCGTAGATGCCAGAGTGGCATCGGAAATGAGCGGTTTTTTGCTCAAGGATGATTTGTCCGATACAATGGTTATACCGATCAGTCAATCCGGAACAACCACCGATACAAACCGCGCGGTATCGATGGCCAGAGAAAGAGGAGCCTACATCATTTCTATTGTGAACAGGAGGCAATCGGATATTACGGTTAAATCGCACGGCGTGTTTTACACAAGTGACGGCCGGGATGTTGAAATGTCAGTGGCTTCTACGAAGGCTTTTTATTCTCAAATTATCGCTGGCCAGATATTGGCGCTGTTTTTTGCGCAGCTGATGAAAACGAAAAGCAACGATTTTATCGCTTCGGAGTTGAAAAATCTGGAAGAAATACCGCAACTGATGGTGCGTGTATTTGAAAAAAGAAGTGAAATCGCCGCTTCCGTAGGGAAAACCATATCTAAAAAGTATTGGGCGGTAGTGGGCAGCGGACCAAACAAGGCGGCGGCCGACGAAATAAGAATAAAGTTGAGCGAACTTTGTTATAAAACCATTTCTGTCGATATCATAGAAAACAAGAAACATATCGATTTATCCGCGGAACCTTTAATTTTAGTCTGTGCCGCCGGTAATCCTCAGCCGGTTATGGAAGATATTGCCAAGGATGTGGCTATTTTCAAGGCACATAAAGCCGCGGTAGTTGTTTTTGCCCAAGAAGGCGACAAACGGTTTGATAAAATTGCTGACGCGGTAATTGGAATACCGGCCGCGTCAGGTAATCTTTCTGTAATTCTCAACGCGTTCGCCGGGCATCTATGGGGTTACTATGCTGCCTGCGCCATAGATGAAGAAGCGCAGATTTTCAGGAAATTCCGCAACCGCCTGAATTCCGTCATGAGTGAACAGACGAAATCCGATTATACGATTTATGACAGGATCAACGATGTGCGCTTACGCTATTTGATTAATGATTTCTATCAGACCTTTAATGCGAAGCGTAACGATGGAGCCTTTAATTTACTGGGTGTAAAAACGATTTCCGATTTGGCCCTGTTACTGAAATACGCGGCCGGGAAATTGCCGCTCGAAGATTTTTATCATGAATTCAAAAGTGAAAATAACTTTATTTCGCCGCTGGACTTGTTGGACGTGACAGTGGGAAGGGCGATTGACGAACTGACGCGCCCGATAGACGCAATTCGCCATCAGGCCAAAACGGTTACCGTGGGCACGAGCCGTAAAGAGAAAGCTTTAACCGGAGTTGTTTTTGAGGCGATGGGAAAGATGAAGTTTGCTGTCAAAAATTTGACTTATAAAAATATTTTATTTATCAGCAGAATACAGCCGGCGGTTTTAACCGTAAAAGGTTACACGGTTTATGACGTAAACAATCTCGATAAAGAAGGGAAACCAACTGATAAATCGACTATAAACTTGAAAGAAAAGGGTGGGGTCGCCCTTCAAATGAAATCCCGCGCTGAGTCTTCCAACTTGTTGATGGGAACGAAAAAAACTATTGTAAGCACTGGTGATATCTATATCGGCAAAGGCAGGGCTGATGGTGCGCCTATTTTAATCATGCCTTTATTGGGTGAAAAAGGATTTGTGGAGAAATTGTTTTTGTTGCATATTGAATACAATAATCTTTTGTCGCTGAATGAAAAGAAAGAGGTATTAGGTCACCGTTATAATGATATTCGTAACATGGTTAATGAGTACAACATAATCTGGCAAGACGAATATTTAGAAAAAATTCCGCTTGCCGATTTGTTCAGTGAAACAGTGGAAAATTTGGCTGGCCGCATCATGCGGTATGTTCGGCAAGTTGATTGAAACATGCCACGGCTATTTATACCGATATTTTGTTCGGGCCCTGGAAGATATTGTTGAGGAGAAGAAATGAAAACGAAATTTATTTTTATCACTGGCGGAGTGCTTTCTTCTTTGGGAAAGGGTTTGGCTGCGGCATCCATTTCAGCATTGTTGGAGTGTCGCGGACTCAAGGTTACCAATCAAAAGCTTGACCCTTACATTAATGTTGATCCCGGGACAATGAACCCTTTTCAGCACGGTGAAGTATTTGTGACCGATGATGGAGCGGAAACGGACCTCGATTTGGGACATTATGAACGATTTACTTCCACAAGCATGGGAAAAGGCAATAATCTCACCGCCGGCCAGGTTTATTATTCCGTCATCAATAAAGAGAGGCGCGGCGATTATTTGGGGAAAACTGTCCAAGTCATTCCTCATATCACTAACGAAATTAAAGAATTCATAGTGGCCACAGCTCAAGGCTATGACGTGTCCATTGTGGAAATTGGCGGAACAGTGGGTGATATCGAAAGCCTTCCTTTTTTGGAGGCAATCCGTCAGTTTCGTAATGAAGCAGGAAAACAAAACGCGATATTCATTCATTTAACCTGGGTTCCTTTTATCAAAACAGCCGGAGAGGTAAAAACAAAACCTACTCAGCACAGCGTGAAAGCGCTGCGTGAAATAGGTATCCAGCCGGATATTCTGCTTTGCCGGACGGAAAATTTTCTATCCGAAGACATCAAAGCTAAAATAGCCTTGTTCTGCAATGTGGAAGTATCTTCTGTTTTCACCGCGAAAGATGTCGGCTGTATTTATGAGGTGCCGCTTATTTTTCATCGAGAAGGATTGGACGATAAAATCGTTGATTTGCTAAATATCTGGACGGGCAGGCCGCATCTGCAAGCTTGGGAAGAAGTCGTCAGCAAGTTTCAGAAACCCGCGCGGGAAGTTTGCGTGGCCATTGTGGGGAAATACATTAATCTTACCGACTCATATAAAAGCCTCAATGAAGCACTGGTTCACGGTGGCATTGCCAATGATTGCCGTGTAAGCTTGAAATTTGTTGACTCCGAGAAGGTGGAAAAAGAGGGAGCAGCTAGATGTCTCGCCGACGTTGATGCCATCTTGGTGCCAGGCGGATTCGGCAATCGTGGCATAGAAGGCATGATTTTGTCCGCGCAGTACGCGCGGGAAAACAAAATCCCTTATCTGGGAATTTGTCTGGGCATGCAAATGGCGGTGGTGGAATATGCCAGAAATGTGTGCAAATTAAATAAGGCTAACAGTTCCGAATTCGACGCTCAAACGCCGTATCCGGTCATTGACTTGCTTCCCGGGCAGAGCGAAGTGAAGGAAAAAGGTGCTTCGATGAGGTTGGGGGCGTGGCCGTGCGTGCTGAAATCCAATTCTTTTGCTCATGCCGCGTACGAGCAAAAAGAGATTTCCGAGCGTCATCGTCACCGATATGAATTTAATAATAAGTATAAAAAGAAGTTGATGGATAAAGGTTTGCGTATAACAGGAGTTTCGCCGGATGGCCTTTTGGCGGAAATTGTGGAAATAAAGGACCATCCGTGGTTTGTGGGCTGTCAGTTTCATCCAGAATTCAAATCGCGTCCCACGAAACCGCATCCGCTATTCAAAAAATTCATTGAAGCAACGGTGAAATACGCACAGGGCAGGATTGCGCGTTAATCGCTTAAACAATCCGTAATTAAGGATATGGATTACGACAGCGGAAAAGAACGCTGTGTGAATAAAGTTAAAACGATGGATAAAAAAAGTAAAAAGACAACAACAATAGATTTCGAAAGGATATTTCATCCGAAAAAACTGGCGATTGTCGGTGTCTCCGCCGAGGGCAGCGTCCGTGGTTTTGGTATTGGTATGCTGATTGCTCTCCGGGCGATGAACTTTGAGGGCGAAATATTTCCCGTCAATCCTAAAGGTGGAAATTTTGCCGGTTTGGATTTTTATCGGAAGGTTGAAGATATTCCCGGCACAATCGATTTTGCTATTATTGCTGTGGTGGCGAAAGAGGTGCCCGCAGCTCTTGAAGCGTGCAGAAAAAAAGGCGCGGCGGGTGCGGAAATTCTTTCCGCGGGCTTTAGCGAATTGGGTACCGAAGAAGGTCTATTGCTGGAAAATGAAGTCCGTGAAATTGCAAAGAAGGGGATCCGCGTGGTGGGACCGAATTGCTTCGGTATCTATTGCCCCCGCAGTGGCTTGACGATGCTGCCAGGTCATGATTTATCACGTCAGAGCGGCCCGGTCGCGTTTTTGTCTCAGAGCGGCGGTATGGCCATTGACTTGGCCCATAAAGGAAAATGGATGGGACTTGAGTTTAGCAAAGTGGTTAGCTTCGGTAACGGTGCTGATTTACGGGAAATGGACCTTCTCCCCTATTTTGCTGATGATCAGGAAACGCGGGTAATCGGCATGTATGTTGAAGGTGTTAAAAAGGGTGATGATTTTTTCCGGGCCATTAAAAACACAACGGGGAAAAAACCAATTGTTGTTTGCAAAGGAGGACTTTCTTCTGCTGGAAAAAGGATGATTGTGACTCATACAGCGTCGATGGGCGGAAGTCGTCTTATCTGGCAATCGGTTTTAAGGCAGGTTAATGCAATACAGGTCCAGGACTTGAAAGAACTGGCAGAAGCCTGTCTGGCTTTTTGTTTTCTGCCGCAGGGAGTTTATAAAAATATTTCTGTGGTGGGCGGCGGTGGCGCTCTCGGTGTTACCGCTTGCGATGCGGCGGAAAATTTTGGGATGGAAGTTCCTCCTCTTTCACAAAACATAAGAGAGCGTGTAGAAAAATTATTGCCTAAACCCGGCTCCAGCGGAACAAACCCTATTGACGTAGCCAATCCTTATGTTGAGCCGAAGATTTTAAAAGAAGTGCTGCGCACGGTGGCTGTTGATGAGCAAATAGATCTGCAAATAATGATTTCCCTTCTTTATCATTATAAAACAATGACGCGCATGATAGGCAAGCCGGTAGCGCAGGCTACGCCTTATCGAGAAATGGCCGAGCTTTTTAGTGATGTTGTAAAAGAAACCGGTAAACCGATTATTGTCGTTTTGGCTAGTCATAAAAGAGGAGTGGATGACCTGGATATCGTTGAGATGCTGACACTGGCCCGCCGGGAATTTCTCTCGCGAGGTTTGCCTGTTTTTGATGATTTGTACGAAGCGATTCGTGCGGTGGGACACGTAAATACTTACTATGAAAAAAGGGAGCGGTATGAGTAAAGATTTGGCGTCAAAAATAATTAATTTGGCCTTAGGGGAAGGACGAAATTGTCTTTCCGAATATGAAGCAAAGCGGGTGTTGGCTTCTTACGATTTGCCTGTAACCCGCGAGATTCTCGTGGAGCACAAAAGTGAACTGAAAGAAGCGGTCCGGCAGATAGGTTATCCTCTCGTGATTAAGGGATGCTCCTTTGAAATAGCGCATAAGACAGAAAAGGGATTGATCCGCGCCGATGTTCGCAATGATGATGAAGCGCTGGAGGCATTTGATGAAATTAAAAAGAGGCTTGATGTCCATAACGGCGCTGTTTTGGTGCAGGAAATGGTTGAAGGACGCCGAGAGCTGGTTATGGGCTTGACGCGTGATGACCAGTTTGGTCCCTGCGTGATGTTCGGTTTAGGGGGGATTTTTACGGAAATTCTTAAAGACGTTTCTTTTCGTAAGGCTCCATTGGAGGAAAGGGACGCCTTAGAAATGATGCGCGAGATAAGAGGCCATAAAATTATTGATTCTTTTCGTGGCATGGAAGCTGTGGATGCTAAAATACTTGCCAGGATGCTTATCACCATCGGACGCATTGGCCTTGAGTTTGAACATATTCGGGAAATAGATTTGAATCCGGTGATTATTTCGCGAGGAAAACCGGTGGTGGTTGATGCTCTGATTGTTTTAGGTTAATGATTTGTTATTGAATAGTTTGGCTGAATTGTCTGTTGTTGGCATAAGAGAAAAGATGATAACCGTTTCGGCCGTGCGCCTTAACGTAATACATGGCCATATCGGCATTCTTCATTAAGGCGTCTATATCCTGCGCATCATCGGGATAAATGGCAATACCGATACTGATACTGGAATTTATTAAATGGTCATTGCAGATAAATGACTGCTCAAAAGATTCTAAAATTATTTTTGCCACCTCAACCGCGTCTTCAACCCTTTCTATCGCTGGTAGCAGAATGATGAATTCATCTCCGCCCAGGCGGCAAATGGTATCGTTCTGGCGGAGGCGCCCGGTCAGGCGAAGAGATATTTCTTTGAGCAATTTGTCACCAACCATATGGCCCAGAGAATCGTTGACATTTTTGAAGTTATCAAGGTCCAGCATCATCAGGGCGAGTTTTTGATCGTTTCTTTTGGCCTGAGCAGTGGCCATTTTAAGCCGGTCCATCAGTAACATTCTGTTGGGAAGACCGGTAAGGAGATCATGGGTGGCGATGTAATTAAGCTGTTCTTCTGTTCGTTTGCGTTCCGTTACATCATGGCCCACTCCGCGGAAACCGACAACCTTGCCTTGGTCGTCCAGCTTGGGGAAAACGGAAAGTTCGAAAAAAGTTATTTTGCCGTCGGTTAGGACAAACTCATAAGGGAAGTTTTTTGTTGGTTCTCTCGTTTCGTAAACCTGGCGGAAAATTTTAAATACCTCACCGGACCGTTCTTTACTTGTGAATGACTTATAGTTGAGACCGATTAATCTTTCCGGTGGATAACCGACGCTACGGACAATGGCGTCATTGACGAAAATGACATTGCCCGCAAGATCGATTTCGAAATACCACTCATCGACTTCGTTAATAATGGTTCTGTATTTTTCTTCCGATTGCCGGATCATTTCTTCCATTTGTCGCCGCACGGTGACGTCACGACTAATTCCCCTGAATCCCGTCGCCTTACCTTCTTTGTCTTTAAGAAGGGACACTGAAATCTCATTGAAGGCTTTGCTTCCGTTTTTTCTGATGATTTCTACGTCTAATAGTTGGATAGGTTCTTCTTTCTTGTAAACTTCTGAGAAGATTTGGCGTGTTTTTTTTGCAGTATTTTCATCTTGAAGCTGCCGGTAGTTCATTCCGGTTAATTCTTCTCTGGAATAGCCTAATTTTCTGCATTCCGCGTCATTAACGAAAGTAATATTGCCTTTTAGATCCAGCTCGAATAAGCCTTCTTCCATTTTTTCAAGAATAGTACGATATTTTTCCTCACTTTCCCGGAGAGATTTTTGCGCCGCCTCTTTTTGTATTTCCAGTTGTTTGCGTTCCGTGACATCGCGTATGTTCATGATAAAACCGGCGACAGACGGATTATCCAAAAGATTTTTCCCCAGTCCCTCGAAAAGGCGCACAGATCCATCTTTGTGCACTACGCGAAATTCATTGGGGATGGCCGTGTCTTTTGTTTGAATTGCCTTGCTGTAATCATTGGCGGCGCGCGGTAGATCATCCGCGTAGATAAAGTTAAAAGCATTTTTACCGGTTAATTCTTCGGGTTTGTATCCAAGATAGCGTTCGACGGAACGGCTGCAATATTTTATGTTTCCGTTGCTTTCTGTAATGATGATGACATCAGAAGAATTTTCAGTTATTTCTCTGAAGTAGTCCTCGCTTTTTTGGAGAATTTCTTCCATTATTTTGCGTTGGGTGATATCACGAGTAATTCCTTTAAATCCGATGATTTTTCCATCTTTGTCGCTTAGAGGAGCCACTGAATCTTCAACATGAATGCGCTCTCCGTTTTTGCGTATATTAATTAAAGAGTATGATTTTATCGGTTTCCCTGTTTCGTAGACTTTTTTGAAAATATTATAAACGTAATCAAACTGCTCGTTGGGCACGTAGTTTTTGTAGCTCATGCCGATTAATTCTTCTCGCGTATATCCCAAAGTTGCGCAAATTGAATCACTGGCAAAAGTGAAATTGCCTTGGAGATCAACTTCATAATAACCTTCTTCGATGTCTTCTATTATCGTGCGGTATCTTTCCTCGGATTGCCTTAATGCCTCTTCCATATGTTTGCGCGCGGTTATATCCATGAAGCTCCCCAAGGCGGCGCGTTTTCCATGATAAACGATGGAAGTAATCATTTCTAGAATCCACATTATTTCGCCGTTTTTCTTGATATATCGATATTCGTAACTGTCCGATGATTCTCCTTTAAGGCATTTAATTGCTTGTTGTCTGACTTTGTCTTTATCTTCAGGATGGACATATTCGAGTGAATTGACACCGATAAGCTCATGCTCTGCGTATCCGGTAAGCTTTCTGTATATGGGGCTTGTATAAACAAATTTACCCTGTTGGACAATGTATACACCAACGCCTATGTTGGCCGTTATGGTTTCCGACAGCTCGAAAAGATTAATTTGTGTGGGATAATTATTTTTGGTCTTGAATGAGGACATCACACAACTTCCATAATTATTTTAATCATTTACAAGAATATAATAATTGTCCACGCTGGCGTAATATTATACTAAACTGCTGTAAAAAGCAGTGGACAAAATGTGCGAAAATTGTGTGATTGATGAGTGTGTTTATATGAGAAAGGGGTTTGTGTCAAGACAATAGGAGTTTATTTTCCAAAGCGGTATTAACAGGAGAATCTGATAATTTAGACAATTTAAACGGTAAGACAGATTTTTATTTTCCCAAAAAGCAAATCATTTTTTGTGTGACGATATCCGAAAGTAGCCGTAGATCCTTGGTGCGCACGTCATAAACACGCACCACATCCGCAAAATGGGCGTAATCCGGCATCAAATCTGCTAAAATATTCAATTGTTTTTCCATCCAGGCGGTATTGAAGATAACATCATTTCTATCCGGATAGATAGCCATGTAGAATATGTCCATTTCCACCATGTCCTGGAAAAAGTGCGTACCAAAGGATAAATCGGGAATTAAATCACCGTCCTGATAGGCGATCTCGCCGATGGCGGTAACATTGTTAATTTCGGAAAATTTGACCGGAACGCCCATGGAGGGAGTTGTGGTTCCCCAACGGCCCGGCCCCAGAAGAACCGTAGGCGTAGCTTCGCGATGTCCTATCTGACGGTTGAGTTTACCTATGAGTCTCGCCACTTCGAATTTTTCCGAAAGGTTCAAGGCGGCGTAGCTTTGCGGATGAATATAAATGATGCGTGAAATGGCTTGATAAACGCTGCCACCCATGAAGTTTGCTTCCTGCCTGATTAAGATTTTCGATTTGACGATTTTCTCCGGAAGTTCCACGCGGCTGTAATGACCCTTGGTCTGGAAGGGGCGGCATTGTAAAAGATTTATTCGCATTTTCCCTTCCGCATCGAAATTGACAGTGAACTCGATGTCGACCGGATAACGGTAAATGGATTCGAGGGTTTTGAGCATCCTGGACATTGTTTGTGCAAACGGTGTCGTCGAAAGCAACTCATCAAAAGTTAGCACCCACACATCCTGCGGTGAATGGCCAAGCGACTGCATGTATTCATTTGCGGCCGCGTCGTGTGAGGCCAGCAAATTAAGATGCGCTTCGCTTTTTTCATTAAGAAGATTCTGCACCGGCAATGTTTTAAACTCGTTATCTTCCAGATTCAGAATGTCAGCTTCTTTTTGGGTAAAGCGGTACATATCTTCGTGATTCACGAAGGGTTTGATCAGCGGCGCATCCAGTGCAACAATCCGGGGATAATCATTTTCCACTCGGTTGACTGCCCTTGTCCCCAGACCGAAGACAAGACGCAGCATGCCGGCTTTCGGGTCCATGCCCTTTTGCCAGACGAATGTGTTATAAGATAAGCCGACACCCGCCAGGTCGGGAAAAAAATAGGTGCCGCGGTGTGAGCCGGAGACGCGCTGTACCAGAAGAGCCATCTGTTCGTCCTGTTGCGCCAGGCCGCGCTGCCGCCGGTAGGTCAGCGCATCTTCATTCATGGTAGAAGCAAATATTTTGCGGACGACTTCTTCAAAATGGCGGTAACGTTCTTCGGGCGTTCCCTGATTGGGACAGAAGTAGCTTTCGTATTTACCGGCGAAAGCGTTGCCGAATGCGTCTTCCAGAAGAGAGCTCGATCGTACGATAATTGGCGATTGCCCGAAATATTCCAGCATAAGCTGGAATTGTTCCTTCACTTCGTCGGGGAAAACTCCATGAATCATTTTGCTTTTAAGCTCTTTGGCTACTTCAAAATAGCCTTCATCTGTTTTTTGCGCCATCAACAATTTCCACCATCCGTTTTGTACCATATATGAGTAGAAAACATCCGAACCGATATAGAAGGAGTCGTGCAATTCAAGTTCGGTATCCCAATCAAACGTCGGATCCTGGCGTAGGATATTACGTGCCAGCAGCATGCCCACGGATTTGCCGCCAATGAAGCCCGTGCCGATTAGCCGCTTTTTTATTTCCAGCAAGTCTTCGAGAGAGAAGTATTCTTTTACCAGCGAAAGCATTCTTTTTTCCCGTCCAATCAACACGCGCGAGAGGGTTTCCACCATATCTTGTCTTTCCTGAACCGCTTTCGGGTTTTCCAGAATATTATTGGCTTGGAGAAAGATGCGGTCCCAGTAATCTAGATTGCGCACGCCGCCGGTGGCGTTTTTGTCTGTCAGGTAAGACAGGATGCTGGCCGTATCTGCGCTGTTTAGGAGCGGAATGAAATTTTCGCCGTCCATGATATGCGGTAAGAACATTGTCGGCGTGTAACGTTTCCACGCCTTGAGCGGATGAACGCAGATTTTGCCATTGTTATTATATATGTCCAGAAGCACCTGTGTTGTTTCTCGGATACGTGCCACGGTCTTGAAGGAATGTCTGCTGCGCAGAATCGCGAAATAGGCGACCGTGTTCAATTCAAACAGATAAGGACACGTAATGACAAAGAAGTTGCCAATCATGAGATCCGTTGCCCAAGACATCAACAGATCAGATAAACAATCAAATACATAAAACACGTTTTGTCCTTCGCTTCGGATGATATTATGCACCTGCGTAGAGAAAAATTCGAATCCCTTATTGGCGTTGAGTTTATAAATTTTGATTTGTTTATTTTCTTCCAGAAGATGAGGATGATTGGCAAAACGCATATAAACAAGACGATGATTAGTGGCCAGCGCGGCTTGGGCGTAAGGCTCCACGAATTTTTTGTAATCATCAATGTCGTCAACTTGAAAAACGACATTATCGCCCATTTGTAGATGGTTGAGTATCTCATCCAAACCACTGATTCCTGTGCTGACGTTGATAAAATGTGCCATGATGTGTTTGTCCTTTTGATTATGGTACAAAATTGTTCGCCATAATATCATTTCACAGCGTTTGCCGGTCGATTCCGGATAATGACAAATATCTTCAAAAAGCAAATTTTGCCGATACTTTACAGCAAGAATGCTTACCTCGGCAATGTTTTAATCTGAAATCCAAAAGAAGTTTTTTGAACTTCTTTTGAATCATTACATCAACTTTTGTGCCAATAATGTTTTTTGGTTCCGATTTATTTAGTATTCAACATACCGGTTAAAAAAGCTAGTGTATGTCTCTTTTTTGTTTTTTATCATGCCTGCGCGCACCGAACAATTACCGTCTTTCTTGTACTGGCTCGTCTTACAGTGGAAGATAAAATTTAATCACATTTTAGGCCACCGTTTTTCTGAATAATACAAGATTGTACAAATAGCAGATAATGTATTTCTGCGGGTACATGAATGATTTCAATGACTAAGCGGCTCTCTGCAGGTTTGGCATCATCATTGCTCCAAGAGAAGTCGCAATGCAATTTTGGAGGTGGTTGATATGAATTCGGGGGATACATCATGGGTTTTGACTGCTAGCGCGTTGGTTTTGTTAATGACCGTACCGGGACTGGCATTCTTTTACGGGGGATTGGTAAGGCGTAAAAACATACTGTCTATTTTGATGCAATGCTTTGTCATTGTCTGTGTCATAAGTTTGCAGTGGGTATTGCTGGGATATTCACTGGCCTTCGGTCCTTCTTTTCACGGGATTATCGGCAATCTGGATTGGATGGGGCTTGCCGGAGTCGGCACCGCTCCCAGCGCTGATTACGGTACAACCATTCCTCATTACGCCTTTATGATCTTCCAGGCGATGTTTGCCATTATTACGCCGGCGCTTATGACCGGCGCTTTCGCGGAGCGAATGAAGTTTCCCGCTTTTTTGGTGTTCATTATTTTGTGGTCAACATTTGTATATGATCCGCTCGCGCACTGGGTCTGGAATAAAAACGGTTGGCTGGGAGCGATGGGTGCTTTGGATTTTGCCGGAGGCATTGTTGTGCATGTCAGTTCGGGAATATCCGCTCTGGTTCTGGCAATACTTCTGGGCAAACGAATTGGTTATAATCATAAGCCGATTCGGCCGCATAACCTTCCTTTTACCGTTTTGGGTGGCGCGCTTCTGTGGTTTGGCTGGTTCGGATTTAATGCGGGTTCTGCACTGGCAGCAAACGGACTGGCTGCTCAGGCTCTTGTGGCCACTCAAGTTTCGACCGCGGCGGCGGCGCTCATCTGGATGCTTGTGGAATGGTGGCACAATGGGTCACCCACGGTTTTGGGCGCGGTGACCGGTGCGATCGGCGGCTTGGTCGCAATCACACCGGCTTGCGGTTTTGTCAGTCCTTTAAGCGCCATTGTAATCGGAGCCATGGCCGGCGGCTTATGTTATCTTGCGGTGGCGGTCGTTAAGGGAAAAGTGGGATACGACGATTCTCTGGACGCTTTCGGCGTGCATGGAATTGGCGGCATCTTCGGCACCATAGCCGTCGGAATCTTCGCGCAGGAAGCATACGGCGGTAAAACCGGTGTTTTATTCGGTAATCTTCAGCAGTTTCTCGTTCAGGGTTTGTTGGTGCTTGTCGCCATGGCTTTTGCCGTCGCGATGACCTTTATTCTTTACAAGATTGTCGACGCTGTCATCGGCATGAGGGTTGAAAAAGAAAATGAACTCATCGGCTTGGATTTAACTCAACAAAGCGAAGCTGCTTACACCGTGATTGAATAGGATGATATCATGAAATTAATAATCGCCATTATTCAGCCTCATAAACTTGAGGCGGTGAAAAGAGAGCTTGAAGTTGTAGGGGTAAATTTGATGACGGTCACGAATGTGTTGGGTCAGGGACGCCAAAAAGGTATCACCGAAATTTACCGCGGAGCTAAGGAAATAGGCAATCTGCTAAATAAAATAAGATTGGATATCGCCGTAAATGAAAGTTTTGTTGAACCGGCGATTACGGCAATCAACAAAGGCGCGCGCACGGGAAACCTTGGCGACGGGAAAATATTTGTTATTGATTTACATGAATGCATCCGTATCAGCAGCGGGGAAAGAGGCGGCACGGCCATCGGCTGAGGTTACGCTTATCTGATCAATTAGTTGTAAATTCAATTCTTGGCTAAGCGCTTTGAAACAGTGTGCTTTTAGTCGGGAAGAAACATCTAACAATCATTGATTAGGAAAAGTAAGGAGAAAAATGAGAAAATTAGTAATATCAGTTTTGTTTGTACTGTTGAGCTTATCAATATCAATGTTTGCCTGGGCGACAGATGAGAATCAATCAGCAGAAGAAAAACAAGAAGAAAAAATAAGAGGAGAAATTGCCGCGGGCATTCTATCGGCATATATATGGAGAGGCCAGGAGTTGTCGCGCCGTGGTGTTGTGCTCCAGCCTTCCATAATGGTGAGTTACAGAGACTTTGCCGCCAGTCTTTGGGGCAATTTGGACACTGATCCGTATACGGTTGGCGGCCAGAGGAATTCTTCAAATTTTACGGAAACGGATGTTACCATTTCTTATTCCCGTAAATTTGGCATCTTGCAGGCCGGAATTGGTTATATCTACTACGGTCTTTCCGGGTCAACCGCAGGCGGTGCAGATCTGCTCGATTCTCAGGAATTATTTGTCATTCTGGGACTGGATACCCTCTTGGCCCCTACGCTAACCGTTTACAAGGAAATAGATCATTACCATCAGTGGTATGGGACACTGGGCATATCCCATACTTTTTCTTTGCAGGAAAAGATTGGCCTAAGATTGGCGGTAAGCGTGAGCTATTTAAAAAGCGAAGACGCGGCAACCTATCCGGAGTTTGACCAAAACTCGGTGGCTGGCGATAAGAAGTTTAATAATTTTCACGATGGTGTCTTTTCCGTGTCTCTGCCCGTTGCTGTTATTAAAACGCTGACTATTACGCCGACATTATCTTATGTTTTTCCTCTTTCTGACGACGCGAAATACGAGATGAAGGGGCGCGGGCTAAAGAGCACAACAAATCCTTCGGACAGGGGTAGTGCGTATTTTTATGGCGGAATTGTTTTGAGTTACACGTTTTAAAAATAATTTATGAATTTTTCGGGCAGTGGTGATTTAAAAAAACGTCACCGCTTTTGTAGAGCAGCTCTGTTGAAATTTTTTAATAAGACATTTTTTGAGCCAGTCCCAAAACAATATAAATATAAACTAGGGGAATAATGTTATGCGCGCCCATTACTTACAGCACGTTCCTTTTGAGGGCGTTGGCAGTATCGAGCCGTGGCTGAAGATAAACGGATACGAAATAACAAACACCAGGTTGTTTGAAGAGACTGATTTTCCTTCTCTAAAAGATATTGACCTGCTGGTGATTATGGGCGGCCCGATGAGCGTAAGCGACGAAGGTAAATATCCTTGGCTTGTTCATGAAAAAAAATTTATTTATGAGGCAATCAAATCCGATAAAGCTGTTTTGGGTATTTGCCTCGGTGCCCAATTGATTGCCAATGTAATGGGGGCAAGAGTTTACCAGAATCCCCTGAAGGAAATCGGGTGGTTTCCCGTTTACGGAATTCCGTCAATCGATAAATCTGTTTTTTATTTTCCTGAATCGCTGAAAGTGTTTCACTGGCATGGCGAAACGTTTGACTTGCCAGCCGGCGCAACACGCCTGGCAAAAAGCAAGGGATGTATAAACCAAGCATTTCAACTGGGTAATTCCGTCATGGGGTTACAGTTTCATCTGGAGACAACACCGCAATTGGCACGAGCAATTATCCACAATTGCCGCAACGAATTGCGTCCATCCGCATATGTTCAAACGGAGAAAAAAATACTGTCCATCGGGCCGGAAAGATACAAATCAATAAACCGACTAATGGATAGCATTCTTTCATTTCTTTCACAAAAAAGCTGACAATCATGCTAAAAAACAGCTTCAGGCTTAATTAAGTTATTATAATTGTTTCTTAAAATTGTAGAAATGATAAGTTTAAACGAGAAATAATGAAGAAATAGGAATATTTGTTTATATAAAATTTTCTACAAAAATGTAGTTATCTTGGTTTAACCTTTGCAATAAAAATATCCAGTAATAAAAAATTAATTGCTATTAGAACAAATTTGTAACAAAATACCATTATAAAAATATCGTGCCTTTGGCACTAAGATGTCAAAAAATCCGTTGGAGGAAAAAATAGTGTGAACATACATACTTATGAAGAGCTTGCCGCCCTGCATGCTATTTCCCTGATTTTAGCCAAGCCCGCTGAATTGCGGGATCAACTGGAGCAGGTGCTTAAAGAGATGAGCTTACGTTTCGGTATGCAGCGCGGAATGATATCATTGGTGGATAGTGCAAAAAATGAAGTGTGTTTGGATATTGCCCATGATGTGAATATTGACGGTCTCGAAGTGACTTATGAACCAGGGGAAGGAATTACGGGTAAAGTGGCCGAGACCGGCCGTCCCATGGCTGTAGCCAATCTCGGGCAGGAAGCGCATTTTCTGGACCGCACCGGCGCGCGCCGTAATTTAAACCGCTCGGAATTGTCTTTTTTGTGTGTTCCGATCATATACGATGCGAACGTTGTTGGCGTCCTGTCTGCCGATAAAGTTGCCCTGCAGGTACAAAATCTGGATAAAGAATTGGCATTGCTTTCTTCGGTTGCCGAGTTAATGGCCAAAGCTGTGCATATCCGTGCGCTGGAGGAAGAAAATAGACGCCTTCGTAAAATTGTTGGTCAGAACCGCGCCCCGGCGATGGATATTATCGGTCATTCCAAAGTTATGCAGGAAATATTCGGCTTGGTGGCGCAGGTGGCCGATTCGAATACAACGGTTCTAATTACCGGTGAAACAGGAACGGGCAAGGAGTTGATTGCCCGGGCAATACATAATAACTCTTCACGCCGGGAATCTCCCCTGATTCAGGTAAATTGCGCGGCTATTCCGGATACACTGATCGAAAGCGAATTATTTGGCCACGAAAAAGGGGCATTTACCGGCGCGTTACAGCAACGGCGTGGCCGTTTTGAAGAAGCCAACGGGGGCACTATTTTTCTGGATGAAGTAGGCGAGCTTTCCGCCGCCGCTCAGGTCAAGCTTTTGCGTATTTTGCAGGAGAAGCATTTTCAACCGCTTGGTTCGTCTCGCGTGGTCAGTGTTAATGTGCGGGTTATCGCGGCCACCAACCGTAATCTGGAGCAGGATATTCTTGCTGGTCGTTTTCGCGCCGATTTATTTTACAGATTAAATGTTTTCCCCATTTATCTGCCCCCTCTGCGCGATAGAGGCAGTGACGTGATTTTGTTGGCCGATTATTTTGTCATGAAATACAGCAAGGAAATGAGAAAGGAAGTGAAAAGAATCTCCACGGCCGCCGTTGAATCTTTCCTTTCTTACAAATGGCCGGGCAATGTGCGGGAATTGGAGAACTGTATTGAACGCGCTGTCTTATTGACTAAAACGGATACAATAGATTGCGCACATTTACCGTCTTCATTACAGTTGCGGGGGAGCGGGTTGAATAAAAAAGAGCGCAGCAAGCTGTCTTCTGTTATTGAGGCCCAAGAAAGAGCCTTAATAATCGAAGCCCTGGAAGAAACGGGAGGGAATCAGACCAAAGCGGCTAAACTGCTGGGAACGACCAAGAGGGTTATTCAATATAAAATATCCAAAATGGGTATCAACGTAAAATTATTCCGGAAAAAGAAACAGGAATCGCCGTAATTGTTTTAAGCGCATAAAAAACCTTAAATGCTACAAAAGTGTTACAAAAAAACACGAATAGTACAATATTGTTCTATTTGATACAGTGACAAATATTCTTGGAAGGCTTAAAAACATAATAGAAACAAAAATGTATCAGTAAAATAAACACTGGCACGGCTTTAGCAATTATATCAGTGGATTTTATGTAGCCAAGGTTTAGGAGAAAATAATAAATGTGTCGACTGTTTGCGATGACGTCCAAAGAGTTGCTTTCACCGATGACGGCTATCCGCGCCATTGATGTAATGAAAGAAGGGCACGATGGTTCAGGCGTAGGTTTGTTTCTTACGGACCTGGGAGGTCAATTTCAAAATTTTAAAGATGAGCCGATACTTTCAGGTATTTTTTCAAATGAAGGCATAAAAACTCTTGATCGTTTTATGATCGACTTGGACTTTATGGTTAAATATAAGCTTTCCATCAAACCGGAAAAAAATCCTCCACTCGGGACTCCGAAAAGGGATAACTATGTAATTCGTGTTTATGAATATCCGCCGGATTGGAAAGGTCTGCCCGAAGAAGAAATTCAATTTCGCCTGATGATGATTCAGCTGCAACTGCGCCAGATGGGAGAGAAAGACGAATCAATGTTGATTTTCAGCTTCTGGCCGGATGTGATTATGCTTAAAGAAGTTGGTGATCCATTGGCGGTGGCCGAGTATCTCGGTTTAGACCGAAAAGAGCTTATGGCGCGTGTAATCCTGAGTCAAGGCAGGCAGAATACAAATTACGCGATTAATATCTACGCCTGTCACCCTTTCTTTATTCAAGGTATCTCCACGATGACCAACGGTGAAAACACGGCTTTTGTGCCCATACGCGAATTTCTCTCTTCGCGCAATTTTCCCGGTTATGTCGGATACCAATCAGACTCTGAGGTGTTTACACACATCCTGCATTATATGCGCAATTATCTGGGGCTGGGAATGGAAATGTATAAGCATATTATCACGCCGCTTAAGGATGACGAACTCGTTTGCCATCCCAACGGCCTGTGGCTGAAGAAGTTAAAACAGAGCTGTCGCCCTCTGATTATTGACGGCCCGAACTGCGTTATCGGATGTCTGCCGGATAAATCCATGTTCATGGTGCAGGATTCTAAAAAATTGCGACCCGGCATTGTAGGTGGCCGTCCCGGCATCTTCGCCTTTTCTTCGGAAATGTGCGGTTTGGACGCGGCGATACCGGAAAGAGATATTAATCTGGATTTCCAGCCCATGAAGTATGAAACAATTTTAGTTCGTCAAGAGCGTCAGGAGATAGAAAAATGGAATCAATGGGATGCGCTAACCCCTCAACATTGAGCATCAAGGATTTGCCCTGGCAGATTCACTGGAGCAAGGACAAGTGCACCCTTTGCGGTAACTGCACCTCTGTGTGTCCTGTGCGTGCGATTGAACTGGGCGTGCATCGCAAACGTGTTTTGCAGGTCCCCATCGGCCTGGAAGAAAAAGCGACTAATTTGTTTTCCGTGTATCACGGCATTGTCCAGCGCACCGACATCGCGCATGCCTGCGTAGGCTGCGGCATGTGCACTTTGGTTTGCCCCAACGGCGCGATCATTCCCGTGCGCGGCGATGAAATTGACAAATTGCGCTTTCATGTTAATCAGGCGGGTGAACCCAGACGCAGAGGCGGCCGCCGCAATTCCGCGGACAGCGTTTTGGATAGAATAAAGTTTGTCCGCATTTCCATGCTGACCGACCCGGCGCTCGACGCGGGACGGCATGAATTCGAACTGCGCACTCTTTTGGGCAGAGTGCTTCCTCCGGAAGAAATGCTCAAGGTGAGCAGAGAAGAGGGCTGGATGCCGCCGGTGCGCGAAATTTATCCGCTGATAATCGGATCGATGTCTTTCGGCGCTCTGTCCCCCAATATGTGGGAAGGACTGCAGATGGGCGTTGCCTACCTTAATGAGGAATTAGGAATGCCGGTGCGTATTTGCACGGGTGAAGGCGGGTGTCCGCCGCGTCTTTTGAAATCACGTTTTTTAAAATACGTGATTTTACAGATCGCCAGTGGCTATTTCGGGTGGGATGAAATTATTCACAACCTGCCGCAGATGAAGGAAGATCCCTGCGCGATTGAAATTAAATACGGTCAGGGCGCCAAGCCTGGTGACGGCGGGCTTTTGATGTGGTATAAAGTGAATAAGCTCATCGCGGCAATCCGCGGCGTGCCGCAGGGCGTCAATTTGCCCAGTCCGCCGACGCATCAGACCAAATACTCCATCGAGGAAGCGGTGGCCAAAATGATTCAATCCATGTCGATGGCGTGGGGTTTCCGTGTGCCGGTGTATCCGAAAATATCCGCCACCAGCACAACATTGGCTGTTCTGAATAATTTAACCAGAAATCCTTATGCCGCAGGACTGGCCATTGACGGTGAAGACGGCGGCACGGGCGCCGCCTATAACGTTTCGATGAACCATATGGGTCATCCCATAGCCAGTAACCTGCGTGACGCTTATTTAAATTTGGTCAAGCTGGGTAAACAAAATGAGATTCCTTTATTTGCCGGAGGCGGCATCGGTAAAAACGGCAATCTGGCCGCCAACGCCGCTGCGCTGATTATGCTGGGAGCGAGCGGCGTGCAAATTGGAAAATACATTATGCAGGCGGCCGCGGGCTGCCTTGGCTCGGAGAGCGACAGGTGCAATATCTGCAATATCGGTCTTTGCCCTAAAGGAATTACTTCGCAGGACGCGCGGTTGGATCGTCGTCTCGATCCGGAAAAAGTAGCGAAGCGCGTTGTTGATGTTTATTTAGGGTTTGATACGGAATTAAAAAAGATATTCGCTCCACTGGGACGCTCTACTTCTTTACCGATTGGCATGTCCGATGCGCTGGGAATAGCTGATGCCGCCGCCGCGGAAAGATTAAAAATTAAATACGTCCTGTAGAACGGAAAGCAGATAAAAAGCCATGGCGAAAAGAGAGTCGATAAAAATAACAGGCTTTGAAAACAATACTCGCGTTGAATCGCGGATTCTGGAGGAGCGCGTACAAAAAGCGGTTGCTGACGGTTACCGTCATATTGAAGTTACCGCTTACGGTCAGCACGGTATCGGCGGACGCCTTTGGCGCGCAGGTGAAGAAAAAATCACCGTTAACGTATTGGGCACGTCCGGGCAACGCCTGGGTTCCATGGGTTTTGCCAACACGTTGATTGAAACTTTCGGGCCGGCATCGGATGATGTGGGCTGGCTGAACGCCGGAGCAAAAATAATCGTTCACGGCAATGCCTCTAACGGCGTTGCCAACGCCATGGCTCAGGGGAAAATATATATAGATGGTGATATTGGCGCGCGCGGCATGACGATGACTAAACATAATCCCCGTTTCGAACCGCCCGAGCTGTGGGTGATGGGCAAAGCCGGCGACTCGTTTGCTGAATTCATGGCTGGCGGCGTTGCCGTTGTGTGTGGCGTCGGTACGGAAGAGGGAAAAGACGTTTTGGGCTATCGCCCCTGTGTGGGAATGGTCGGCGGAAAAATATTCTTTCGGGGAAAACAAAGCTCCTATAGCTTATCCGACGCCAAACTGGTTACTGAATTGCCTGAAGATGAATGGCGCTGGCTTAAGGAAAATCTGAAAATATTTTTACAGGCGATTGGCAAGCAGTATTTATTTGGTGATCTTTCCGCCAAGCGTGCGGAATGGCAGCTTTTGATTGCTCTGAAACCTTATGAAAAAACCGGCAGGAAGCTGCGCCCGATGCCGTCTTACAGGCTTGACGTTTGGGAAGGCGAACTAGGCGACGGAGGATTAATCGGAGATTTGTCCGCTGAAGACCGCTCGCCCATCGGTGTGATCACCACGGGTGAACTGCGGCGCTTTGTTCCCATCTGGGAAAACGAAAAATATCTGCCTCCCTGTCAGGCTCATTGTCCAACGGGAATTCCCGTGCAGAAAAGATGGGCGCTTATCCGCAAAGGTAAAGTACAAGAAGCCGTTGACCTGGCCCTACAGTATAGTCCTTTTCCTGCCACGGTTTGCGGGTATCTCTGCCCCAATCTTTGCATGCAAAATTGTTCGCGCCGGATAGTCAATCTGCCCGCAGTGGATGTTCGTGTTTTGGGTAAGGCTTCGCTGGAGGCGAAGGAACCGAAACGCGAGCCGGCGACAGGAAGAAGAATTGCCGTGATTGGCGGAGGCGCCGCCGGTTTGTCGGTAGCCTGGCAGTTATGGTTGGCCGGTCATGAACCGGTTATATTCGAAGGGAAAAAACAACTGGGAGGGAAGATTGCCGAAACAATTCCCCAAAGCAGAATTTCGCATGATGTTTTTGCGCAAGAGATAACAAGGTTCGCGAAAAATATTCCGCATATTAATTTAGAGACGGTCTTAACTAAAGATAAGTTCGAAAAACTGAAAAATGACTTTGATTTCATTGTTATCGCTACCGGGGCGAGCAAGCCGCGCAAAATTCCCGTGGAAGGAATAGAAAAAGCGGTGACGGCGCTGGATTTTCTGCGGCAAAGCAAGCTCGACAGCGTGCAGGTGGGCGAAAATGTGGTGATCATCGGCGCGGGCAATGTTGGCTGCGACGTCGCCGCGGAGGCCGCCCGTCAGGGCGCGAAAAGCATTACGTTGATTGATGTCCAAAAGCCCGCTTCTTTCGGTCCGGAGAGACGCAGTGCCGAGGCGGCGGGTGCTAAATTTATCTGGCCTCACGCGGTCAAGGCAATAAGAAAAGCAGGCGTGCAGCTGACGGATGGCGAATTAATTCCAGCAGATACGGTATTTATCGCGGTAGGCGATACGCCCGATTTATCCTATTTGCCCGAAAGCATATCCACGGAAAAAGGATTCATTGTCGTAGATGAAAAATTTCAGACCAGTGATGAGCAGGTATACGCGGTAGGCGATACGCTTAAACCGGGTTTGCTTACGGAAGCTATTGGCGCGGGTCGGGTTGCCGCTTCGGCTATAGATGGCATTTTAAAAGGCAGGACGGATACATATGATAACCTTCCGGTGATTGATTTTGCGCGGATAAAAACTCAATATTTTGACGGGCGCGAAAGTAATATTTCTGATATAAAAACATGCGCTGCCCGGTGCGCATCCTGTGGCGCTTGCCGCGACTGTGGTTTATGTGAAATCGTCTGCCCACAGCAAGCTATTTCGCGAAGAGCACTTGGGGAAGAAGCCTATGAATATGTTGTTGACGATGAATTATGTATCGGCTGCGGATTTTGTGCCGGTGCTTGCCCCACCGGCGTTTGGTATATGGTGGAAAATAAACCTTTGGAATAAGAACTTAAAACTAGGATGGTATATCTATGAAAAAGAAAGAGTTAACAATTGCTACAGAAAGACAATACTCCATTGAAAAGGAAAAATTTGTTCCCGTCTCGCAGTATTTTGGCGAAGACACTTTCAGCCATAAGGTAATGAAAGAAAAGCTTCCCAAGGATGTTTTTAAGAAAATTATCGCGGCGATAAACGAAGATACGCCGTTGGATGAGGAAACGGCTAATGTTGTCGCGCATGCGATGAAGGAATGGGCGCTGGAAAAAGGAGCCACTCATTTCGCGCACTGGTTCCAGCCGATGACGGGTATCACAGCGGAAAAGCATGACGCTTTTGTTGATCCGATCGCGCCGGGCGAAGTGATTGAAAGGTTTTCCGGCAAGCAGCTGGTGCAGGGAGAACCGGATGCGTCAAGTTTCCCTTCCGGAGGAATTCGGGCCACGTTTGAAGCGCGAGGATACACGGCATGGGATATTTCTTCGCCGGCCTTCATTAAGCGTAACGGCATTTCCACAACGCTTTGTATACCAACCGTTTTTATTTCTTATACCGGTCAGGCACTGGACAAAAAAACGCCGCTTTTGCGGTCTATCCGAGCCTTGAACAAAAGCGCCACGGCTATGCTGAAGCTTTTAGGCGCTAAAAATGTTAAAAAAGTTTATTCAAATCTTGGACCGGAACAAGAATATTTTCTTATAGATATGGATTACTACTATAAACGGCAAGATCTCGTCCTAAGCGGCAGGACGGTGGTGGGGGCTCCTCCGGCTAAAGGTCAGGAACTGGAAGACCAATATTTCGGCAGCATCAAAGAGCGCGTATCTTCATTTATGCATGATGCGGAAGAAGAACTGTTTAAACTGGGAATACCGGCAAAGACCAGACATAACGAAGTCGCGCCGAGTCAATATGAAATTGCCCCTGTTTATGAAGAGGCTAATTTAGCCATCGACCATAATCAACTGGTGATGGAAACATTGAGGTATGTTGCCAAAAAACATCGTTTGGCCGCGCTTTTGCATGAAAAACCGTTTGCCAAAATCAACGGTTCGGGAAAGCACGTTAACTGGTCGCTGTCCGACAATAACGGCAATAATCTGCTCAACCCCGGAACCACGCCACAGGACAATATTCAGTTTTTGGTGTTTTTGATTGCAACTGTCCGCGCCGTCTATAAACATGCCGATATTCTCCGTGCGTCTGTAGCCTCTTATGGGAATGATCATCGCCTGGGCGCCAATGAAGCGCCGCCGGCGATTATTTCCGTGTTTTTGGGCGAGCAATTAACGCAGATTCTTGAATGTATCGAAAAAGGCACGGTGACCAAAGCGACCAACGCGGAAATCATTGATCTGGGAATTTCCTCTCTTTATCAGGTGAGCAAGGATAACACTGACCGCAACCGCACGTCACCATTTGCCTTTACCGGCAATAAATTCGAGTTCCGCGCAGTTGGCTCCTCCCAATCTATTTCCACGCAGATTATCGTGCTTAACACCATCGTTGCGGAAAGCATCGATGAACTGGCGGAAAAAATAAAAGCGAAGAATGGCAACGTCAATAAAGCTGTTTTTGAAGTGCTGAAAGAAGAAATTAAAGAAATAAAACCTGTTCTTTTCAACGGCGATAATTACAGCAAGGCATGGGAGGAGGAAGCGGCAAAAAGAGGTCTGCCCAATGAAAAAACAACGCCCACGGCGCTCAAAGCGCTGGTTACCGAAAAAGCGCTGAGTCTTTTTGAGAAGTACGAAGTGCTTTCCCGTGTGGAGTTAAAATCCCGTCAGTTGATTCATTTGGAACGCTACATGAAGGACATGGAAATTGAAGTTAAGTGCCTGCACAACATCTGTATGAGCCAGATTATCCCGGCGGCGGTGAGCTATCAAAAAAAGTTGGCCGAAGCGATTAACGCTACCAGGGAAGCGCTCGGCAGCGCGGCAGTTGTTTCTTCCCAGGTTGAACTTTTAAAAAAGGTCATGGACCTCATCAATAATGTTTATGCCACGGATAAGGAAATTCGCGTTCGAGTGGAAGCGGCCTGCGCGGTTCATGACGAGCAGAAAAAAGCAGAGATGCTCAGCGCTAAAGTTAAACCGAAAATGGATGAAATGCGCGAATATGTGGATGCCTTGGAAGGACTGGTGGATGACGAAATCTGGCCTTTGCCGAAATTCTGGGAGATTTTGTTTATTAATTAATAATTCCTCTCATGGAGGGGGTAAAAAGTTGCCTCCTCCATCAGAGGCGTTGATTCTGTAAGGGGAAAAGATAAAAGCGCCTGCTGTGTGCCGACAGAACAGAAAGCAAAATATATTAAACGGTTTTTTCATTGGCGTCTCTAATGAGTGCCGCAAGAATGTAAGCAAAAAATCCCCTTTTCCGTCGGAGATAAATTTTTACATGCCCCTCTTAAATAAGCAACGTCGGGCGATCCTGGTTCTGGAGGATAAAAGCATTTTTGATGGTTTTGCTTTCGCGGGGGAGGGCGAAACTTTAGGCGAGGTCGTTTTCAACACCGGCATGACCGGTTATCAGGAAATTATAACAGATCCGTCATATAAAGGTCAGATTGTCGCGATGACCTATCCGCTGGTGGGAAATTACGGCATCAACAATGAGGATATGGAATCGGCGGGTATCCATCTGGAAGGTTTTGTCGTGCGGGAGTATCAGCCACGTCCCAGCAACTGGCGGATGACCAAAAGCCTCAAATCATTTCTTGAAGAACGCGGAAAAATCGGCATGGAGGGCATCGACACGCGCGCGCTCACGCGCCGCCTGCGTCTGGCCGGCTCCATGAAAGGTATTATCTCCACCGTGAGTTTTAATGCGGAGGAGCTCCGCGAAAAAGTTAATAATTATCCTGGTCTTGTCGGGCGCGATCTCGTGTGCGAAGTAGCATGCGCGAGGCCTTATTTGTGGGATGGAGGCGTGCCGCAGGCGGGAAAAATTCCCGCGAAAAAATCCGCGAAAAAACCGCGCGTGGTCGTGCTCGACTGTGGCGTGAAATACAATATCTTAAGACTATTGGAGAAAAACGGCTGTGAAGTGGTTGTTCTGCCCGCGGCGACGAGCGCCGACGAAATCCTTTCTTACAATCCGGACGGTGTTTTATTATCCAACGGCCCCGGCGATCCGGCGGCGCTTCCTTATATTGTGAATACAGCGCGCGAGATGCTGGGCAAAAAACCGGTTTTCGGTATCTGTCTGGGGCATCAGATCATCGGCCAAGCCGTGGGTGGCCATACCTGCAAGCTCAAGTTCGGTCATCACGGCATCAATCAGCCGGTAAAGAATCTGGAAACAGGCAGGGTGGAAATTACCTCCCAGAATCACGGATTTGTCGTCGTGCCGGATTCGCTGGAAGGAAAAGCTGAAAAAACTTTTACCAATCTCAATGATGCCACATCCGAAGGTATAAAGCTTCCCGCGGCCATGAGCGTGCAATATCATCCAGAGGCCGCGCCGGGGCCCCGCGATACGGAATATCTCTTTGAAGAATTTGTCTCCATGATAAAAAAACATCAGAGGAAAACCAAATGATTCTCATTATCGATTTCGGCTCCCAATACAATCAGCTTATCGCCAGACGCGTGCGCGAACATCAAGTTTATTGCGAAATCGAGCCGCCCGGCATCAGTGTCAAAAATATAAAAGAGCTGGCGCCGGAGGGCATCATTTTATCCGGCGGTCCGGCAAGTATCTACGCCAAAGGCGCGCCGCGCACGGACCGTGACATCTTTAATCTTGGCATTCCGATTCTGGGCATCTGCTACGGCATGCAGTTTATGATGGAAACCCTGGGCGGCAAAGTTATCGGCTCCCAAAAGCGCGAATACGGCTTTGCCGAACTGAACATAAAAGAACAAAATGGAATTTTTGCGGGTGTGGAAACAAAAACCCCCTGCTGGATGAGTCACGGCGATTCCGTAGGTCAGCTGCCGGAGGGATTTGTTGCCACCGCCTCCACGGGCAATACGCAGGTGGCGGCAGCTGAGGATGCCTCCCGCCGTTTTTATGGCCTGCAGTTTCATCCGGAAGTGGCGCATACCAAAGAAGGCAGGAAAATAATAGCCAACTTCCTTTTTGATATCTGCCGTTGCGAAAAATCCTGGTCTATGAAATCTTTTATCGAAAATACAGTTGATGATATTCGCGCGCAGGTGGGAAAAGAAAAAGTCATTCTGGGGCTGTCCGGCGGCGTTGATTCATCTGTCGCCGCGGTGCTGTTGCACAAGGCTGTCGGTCGTCAG